>Ga0210053_1000144_pt1 | contig 73353 bp, 69 predicted proteins | sample CryGeymeta201512_FD_185467 | JGI IMG/M metagenome (GOLD analysis project Ga0210053, IMG submission 185467) | Groundwater microbial communities from Crystal Geyser aquifers in Utah, USA - Crystal Geyser metaG 2015-12 (SPAdes) (version 2) | ecosystem: Environmental > Aquatic > Deep subsurface >... | reverse complement strand
GGGAACAAAGGTGATGTTGTCGGCATGCTGCTCGCTCTGCCATGTTTCCATCACAAATGGGTCGTTGACCGCCAGGCAAATGAGGCTGTCGACGCCATTGGCCTTGAACACATCGGCCAATTCGTTAAAACGCGGCAAGTGCAAGTTGGAGCAGGTTGGCGTGAAGGCGCCCGGCAATGCGAATAGCACCACTGTTTTGCCCTTGAACAGCGCATCGCTGTCGACCTTTTGCCAGTCGTCATCGACCCGGATCGGGAACGTGACATTGGGGACTTTTTGACCTTCGCGAGATTTAAGCATGGGTTTCCTTTAACAGTGGGCGAATGGCTTCGCAAGCATGTCAGTCGATGACTGTGGACGAATGCTATTGGGGACGGCAGGCGTTCATCTGTGCGATTGCGTACATAGGGCGTCATCCGGCGCCCGTACGTTCTGTTTGCAAGGGCCGTGACGTTTGTCCGTTAGCCGTAATAATTTGCTTTTACCATGGACGTCAAGGACAGGGGTTCGGCCGCAGAACAGCCTCAAGCGCTCATCTTTCCCAAGGTGGGCTAATCAGAGTGTCATGCGCGAGAGTTTCAATCAACTACAGGAGCCATACATGGCAGAACAGAAATTAGGCAACCCGGCGGTCGTGGGTCTGGCGGGCTTCGGCTTCACCACATTCATTCTGCAGTTTCACAACGTGGGCTGGATGGGCATCGGGCCGGTGATCTGGCTGGGTTTGATTTTTGGTGGCCTGGCGCAGATGATTGCAGGCTTGCAGGAAATGAAAACCGGCAACAACTTTGGTTATTGCGCCTTCACTGCCTATGGCTGTTTCTGGATATCGCTGGCGTTGATTCTCATTGGCAACCATTTCAATATCTACGTGTCAAGCACCACTGATATCGGCTGGTTTCTGGTTGCCTGGACTGGCCTGACAACGATTCTCTGGATTGGCTCGATGCGTATCAGTGGTGCCTTGGGGCTGACCTTTACGCTACTGATGATTGGCTTTATCCTGCTCGACTTCGCGCATTTCGGCTACCCGCAACTCACCGTGATCGCCGGCTACGAGCTGATGTTGACGGCCGCCAGCGCCTGGTACATCATGGCGCATATCATTTTTGCCGATGTCTTTGGCCGCGACGTGCTGCCTGTTGGCAAGCCCTGGATTTAATGGAGAAACTCACATGCAACTGATTCAAAAATATGCCCTGAGCCTGGCTGTCTCCGTGCTGGCAGGTGTGGCTGGTACCACTTACGCTGCGGGCGAAGAAGCGGCGACACCCGAGGAGGCCATCACCAAGGTGCGCTCGGCTGCCAAATTTCTGCAAGACAAGGGGGCGTCTGGTTTTGCGTCGCTCAACAGCAAGGACGGTGCCTGGGTCTGGAAAGACAGTTATGTCTATGCGTTTGACTGCCGAATGGACCGCATGGTGGCCCACCCAATGCGCCCTGATCTGGTCGGCCTGCCAATCATGCAAATTACCGACAACAATGGCAAATACATTTTCAAGGACTTGTGCAAGGCGGCCGCCCAACCGCGTGGCGGTTGGGTCGAGTACGTGTGGACGCGCCCGGGTGCCGGGAGCGTGTCGCGCAAGATGACTTATGCCATGACGGCCAACATTGCCTTTTCAACCGGCATCCAGATTGCCGCCGGTGTGCATGACGAAAAACTCACGCTGGAAGCATTGACGCAAGTGGCCGACAAATTGCTGGATCCGGCCAAATACCCTTCTAATTGAATTTGGGCCAGGCGATCTATTTCGCTTTCGCCCTGGTTTCAAAGCGCTCCGAAAACGCCGTCATACGCGCGCGGTTTTTGCCAAAATCATAACGACCCAGCAAGGATTGCGAGCGGAAATTGATCTGGCCAGACTCGGCATCCAGCACAAAATCGACCTGGTCCCGAAAACCCAGCGGCGTGGTGAAGATTACTTCGAGCCAGACCGGATCGCTGCGCACAATGGACGCTTCAGGGTGGCTGGCCAGGGTGGCGCGCAGCAATGTCATGCCCTGCGCGGCATTGCCGGTGTAGCGCAGTGCTGGCAGGGCGCCGCCCAGAGAATTCACGCAGTTGCTGCTGCGCGGGCAACTCATGTCGGTGGGGTGGGCATTGGCACCAAGTTTGATTTCCGGGCCGGCTTCCTGCGCCGCACAACCAGCGAGCAGGAGCGCAAGCGCTGCGGTTCGTGCGAAGGTACATCGAATAGAAGTGAGTTTCATGTGTGTGTGGATGGCCTGTTCATGGGTAACGTTGACGCAGACTGCGCGAGTTCAGCAGCAACCCAGCCAGCAAGGTGAGGAGGGCGACGGCGCCCAGAATCACGGCCGCGGTAGTCCAGGGCCGCCCGACTTGTTGCCGCATCTGGACCAGCAGCACGATGGCCAGCATCCAATTGACCGTGGCGCCATAGGCGGCCAGTTGCAGCAGCAGCAGGCTCCAGCGCTTTCTGTACAAAAACAGCAGTGGTGTCGCCACGCTGAGGGCCACCAGCCCATAGCTGTCCGCTCGCAAAAAGTGCGCGGCGGTGAGCGCGGCGGCGACAACAAAAAGAACAATTCGCAGGGTCATTGAGATTATCCGGAAAGCAAGCAATGAGCAGCATTTTGCATTGATCCAATTATTTCGATTCTGTTCAGCATGGGTTCATGCCGCCACGTGCACACTGCACGCCATACCAACCCACGGAGTTTTTCATGAAACGTCTTACACATCTCACACGCTTCAGTATTGCCGGTTTGTTCGCCACCGCCTTGTTCGGCGCCCAGGCCGCCACTTTCACCGACCACGCGCGGGTGAGCGGCGCTGAGCCGCAGTACGAAAACATCAACGTGCCGCGCAACGAATGCACCAGCCACTGGGTGAATGAGGGCGACGAGCGCGTCAGCGCAGCTCCTCAAAATACCCAGCCTCGCCAATATGGTGGTGCCATTGTGGGCGGCCTGGCCGGTGGCGTTCTGGGCCACCAGGTGGGCGGCGGCAGAGGCAAAGACGTCGCCACCGTCGTGGGCGCGGTGTTGGGCGCCATGACCGGCGATCACCTGGAAAACCGCAATCCACCAACCCAGTACAACAACGGCCAATACGCCAACAACGGGCGCTATCAGCCAGCGCAACGGGAAGTCCAGCGCTGCCGCACGGTGTATGACGTGCAAACCCGCGTCTCTGGCTACCGCGTAACCTATGACTACCGTGGCCAGCAGTACACCACGCTCATGCGCAACAACCCGGGCAACCGCCTGCCGGTGCGTGTCAGCGTGGACCCGATTGAGCAATAATCAAGCTCCCCAAAACGCCTGCCCGCCATGAAATTTTTGACCACCGTGATCACTGCCCTGATGCTGGCGCTCAGCGTGCCGGCGTGGGCCGATGTCAGCCGCGATGATGCCGCGACCATGGTGCAAAAAGCCACGGGCGGGCGCGTGCTGGCGGTGGAACAGACCGAACAGGACGGTCGCCCGGTGTGGCGCGTCAAGGTGCTCACGCCAAAGGGCGAAGTCATTGTGGTGCTGATCGACGCCGCCAGCGGGCGCAAACTTTAACTGCGGCCCAAGGCTGAATCTGCATGCGCCTGCTACTGGTTGAAGACGATGCGGTGTTGCGGCTCGGCTTGCAGCGCAAGTTGGAGGCCGAAGGCTACCGTGTTGACATGGCCGCCGACGGCGCTGATGGCCTGTTTCAGGCCCGCGAATACCCGCTGGACCTGGCCATTGTCGACTTGGGGCTGCCCAAGCTCAACGGCCTGGCGCTGGTGCAAACCCTGCGCGCCGAAGGCCGCACCCTGCCGATCCTGATTCTGACCGCGCGCGGCAGCTGGCAGGACAAAGTGCTGGGGCTGGAGGCGGGTGCCGACGACTACCTGGTCAAACCGTTCGAATTCCCCGAACTGGCGGCGCGCGTCAAGGCGCTGCTGCGGCGCGCGCTCAAGGCTACCTCGGAGGTACTCACTCTGGGCGCGCTGAGCATCGATTTTTCTGCCCAGAGCGTGCGGCTTAAGGGTGCGGCGCTCGAGCTGACCCAGTTCGAATACCGCATGCTGGAATTCTTGGTGCGCGAGCGCGCCCGGGTGGTGAGCAAGCAGGAGTTGTCAGACTACCTGTATCCGCACGATGAAGACCGTGACAGCAATGTGCTGGAGGTGCTGATCGGCCGCTTGCGGCGCAAGCTTGACCCGGACGGTGCGCTGGCGCCCATTGCAACGCTGCGCGGGCGCGGCTACCGCTTTGTGCTGTAGTGAACCCACCGCCGTCCATCCGCGCGCGCCTGGTCTGGGCTGCTTTTGCCGTGTTGCTGGTTTTTTTGGCTGGCGCCGGTTGGGCTGTGCAGCAAGCCTTTGCCGACAGCGTGCGCAGCCAGCGTTTTGCCCGCCTGCAAACCACCGTTTACCTGTTGATGGCCGGGACCGAACTCAACGACCAAGGCGCGCTGGTCATGCCCGCTGCGCTGGCCGAGCCCCGGCTGTCGCTGGCGACCTCCGGGCTTTACGCCAACATCGCCAATCCGGATCAAAACGAGGAATGGCAGTCGTCGTCCACGCTCGGCCTCGATCCGCCTTTTGTGCGTAAGCTCGCGCCTGGCGATTGGCACTTTGAAACCATCAACGCAGCTACAACAGGCCGGGCTTTTCTGGCTGCCAGCTATGCGGTCAAGTGGTCGGTGAATGAGCAGGCGGCACCGCTGGTTTTTTCGGTGCTCGAAGACATGGCCGCGTTTGACAGGGAGTTGCAAACCTTCGAACGCACGCTTTGGAGCTGGCTGGGTGGCACCGGGCTACTGTTGCTGCTCGCACAAACGGTTTTGCTGCGCTGGGGACTGGCGCCGCTGGGGCGCGTGGCGCGGGAAATTCAGCGCATAGAGAAAGGCGAGCAGGCCAGGGTGGAAGGCAATTATCCGAGCGAACTTGCCGGGCTCACACACAACCTCAATGGTTTGATGGACCAAGAGCGGGCCCGGCAAACGCGCTTTAAAGACGCGCTTGATGATCTGGCCCACAGCCTCAAAACACCGCTGGCGGCATTGCGCGCCTCGCTCGAAGCACCCGGTGACTTGCCAGCCATGGTGGCGCAACAAGTGGCGCGCATGGACGACATTGTGGTGCACCAGTTGGGTCGTGCCGGTGCCAGTGGTGCCGCGCGTTTTGCACCGCAATTGGCGCTGGCGCCCATTCTGAACCGCATCCGCGACACGCTTGCCAAGGTTTATCTGGACAAGGATTTGACGTTTGCGCTGGATTGTCCGGCTGACTTGAGCTGGCGCATCGACGAGGGCGACGCCTTCGAGGTGCTGGGCAACGTGCTAGACAACGCGGCCAAGTGGGCACGGCACACCGTGTCGGTGCGGCTCTGGGTGGACGGCAAGCGCCTGCATATTTGTGTGTGTGACGACGGCCCGGGTTTTGCTGACCCGCAGGCGGTATTGGCCAGGCGCGTGCGGCTTGATGAGCAGGTGCCCGGCCACGGCATTGGTCTGGCCGTGGTCAAAGACCTGGTGGCCAGCCACCAGGGCGAGTTGACTGTTTCACGGGCTGAACTGGGCGGCGCGCAAATCGACATTGTTTTGCAGGCGGCGTAGGTCGTACGCTTATTTGTCATCGACTTCCGGGCGCTGTTGTTGCATGGCCGCTTCAATCGACTGCTTGACCTGCTCGCCAATTTGATCGCTTTGCTGTTGCGGAGTCGCCCCCGGCGTGGTTTGCGGCATGGTCACCTGCGCACCGTCCTGCGGTTGAACTTTGATGTTAGACACATCGGTAAGTTGTTTCTTGGCCAGAAAACCCACCAGGGCCACCACCACCAAAAGACCCAAAATGCTGAAAATTGCGCGCATAGACTTGCCTCATAAAAACGTTGCAGTAGGGAACTTTAACGGCAGTGCCGCTTCCTATGTACGCTATTGTGCTCAGGCAATTCCCTTCAAGGCTTACGCGATGACGCTGAAATTACGATCTCTGGCCAATCTGGCCGCTCTCACTCTGGTGCTTGGTACCGCGCTTTTGGGCGGCTGCACCACCACAAAAATTCCGGCGGATGGCAATGGCCTCACGCCTTACCCGCTCACCAAAAACCTTCAGGCCGGCGACATCATCCACTTGCCGACTGGCACCACCATGAACTTCGAGCAGGCCATTGGCATGATCGCCGCAGCCAAGGTGATCTACATCGGCGAAATGCATACCAACCTGCAGGCGCACGAGGCGCAGCGGCGCGTGATTGAGGCGCTGGAGCAACGTTTTCCGGGCCAGATCGCCATCGGCATGGAGATGTTCCGCGAGCCGCAGCAGAGCGCGCTTGACCGCTGGACGCGCGGTGAACTCGACGAACACCAGTTTCTCAAGGCGTCGAAGTGGTACGACAACTGGGGCTCCGACTTTGGCCATTACCGCGGCATTTTGAACTTTGCCCGCGAGCACCGCCAGGACGTGGTGGCGCTCAATCCGCCGAAGGAAATGCAGCAACAATTCGCCCAGGCCGGTGCCGTGCCGCTAACGCCAGAACTCGCAGCCCGGGTGCCGCAAACCGATTTCACCGACCCGTTTCAGCGGGCCATGCTTGAGGCTGTCTTCAAAGGCCATTCTGCGGGCGGCAAACCGTCCAGCATGAGTGCCGAGGCCACGGCCAAAATGTTCGACCGCTTTTACCGCACCCAAATCCTCTGGGAGGAATCGATGGCCAGTCGCATCGTGGACTACCTGAACAGCCCCGCCGGTGCCGGCAAGAAAATGGTGGTGATCGCCGGCGCCTTCCATGTGCGCCACGGTCTCGGCGTGCCGCGCAAGGTGTTGCGCCGCGCCGCTTGGCCCTACGTGATCGTACTGCCCACCGAGCTGTCAATCCCCGAGGAGCACAAGGAGGAGCTGATGATGGACGTCGATATGCCTGAAATTCCGCTCTTGGCCGGCGACTTCGCCTGGATGATTCCCTACGAGAACATCAAGACCCAAAAGGCGCAGTTGGGCGTGCTGATGCGGCTCGATGGCGCCACGGTGGTCATCGACAAGGTGGTGCCGGGCTCACCTGCGGCGCAGGCTGGCCTGATGGCGGGCGACACCTTTGTTTCAATCGACAACTTTTCTGTCACCGAGCAGAGCGACGTGAGCATGGTGATTGGCGGCAAGAAGCCCGGCGACGAGGTCGCTGTGAAAGTGCGCCGCGCGGGCCAGGAGATGCGCTTTGCGCCGCTGCTCAGCGCCCCGGCAGAGCATCCGGTCAAGCCGTAATCAAACTCTGGTCAAGCGCTGCAAAAGGCTCAGCGGCGCACCAGTCGCAACGCGAGTTCATGTGACAAGTTGGGATGCGCCACCTTGTCGTACGGCGGTTTGGGCCAGACCCAGGTCTTCTCGGTGAACAAGGCGCGCATGGCATTGATGTCGCAGTGGTAGGGCGGGCCGTGGATGACACCCTGCTCGCTGGCTGCCGGGCGTAGCATCTGCATGTACAGCACCCACAGGCTGCCCGCAGGTTTGAGCCAACGCTGCAGTTGCTGCGTGTATTCCAGCCAGTGCTCCGGGTGAATGGCGCACAGGCAAGTTTGCTCGTAAATGGCGTCAAACGGGTGCGGTGGCTGGTAGCTAAGTACATCGGCCTGAATCACTTCCGCAACAAGTCCCTGCGCCTGCAGCAGCGCACGCGTTTTGGCTACTGCGGCGGCGGTGTAGTCGATACCGGTGACCTCGAAGCCGCGCCGGGCCAGCTCGACCACTTCCCATCCGGTGCCGCAACCGGGCACCGCGATGTGGCAGGGCAACAACCCACCGCTGTCGAGCCAGGCCAGCAGTTGCGGGCTGGGGCTGCCGCGGTCCCAGCCGGTTTCGTTGTTGTCAAAGCGCTGTTGCCAAAAATCGGTCGTGGGGCCTGCCATCTGAGATGCTTTCTGCAAGTGGTGAATAGCCACAGTATGTCTCAAGCCATGGTGCAAGCCGTTAGTTGCCAAGGTGCCGCGTCGCCATCAACCCAATCAGTGCGGCGGCACACAGACAGGCGTGACGCATTTGCCCTACCCTTGCCGCGCGTTTCAATTTTTAAAATCAACCCTTTGGAATAACTCATGAACCTTCACCTCGGATTGACACCCCTCATCTCGCTCGTGGCCGGCATTCTCATTTTGGTGATGCCTCGGCTGCTCAATTACATCGTGGCGATTTATCTGATTGCAATTGGCATCATCGGTCTGATGGGTCGCGGGTAGGCCTGAACGCGCGTTTACAATTTGCCCATCAGGTCGGCGTAAATCGGCCTGTACACGCTAGGGGTGCTGATGTTCGCAAGAGCGTCGGCTGAGATAACACCCTGGAACTTGATCAAGGTAATACTTGCGCAGGGAAGCGTCGCTAAACGTGCACTACCCTGCCGTCGACAAAGGCAATTCGATGGCGTTCTGTTTGAAACTGTCCCCCCTCGCGCTGGCGCTTGCTGCCACCGCTTCCTTCTCCACTTTTGCTCAGACCGCGCCGCAGAGCTTGCAGGCGATCACCGTGACCGGTAAAACCGCGCCGCAGCTCGATGTCGAAAGCGCCGATGTTTCCGGCTTTGGCGTGCCGCTGGCCAAATCGCCCCAAAGCGTGACGGTGTTGGGCGCAGACTTGCTAAGCGCCAGCGCCGCGCAATCGCTGTCGCAGGTGATCAAGCTCGATGCCTCGCTGGCCGACAGCTACAACACCACGGGTTACATTGAGAGCGTGTCGATTCGCGGTTTTCTTCTTGATCAAAGCGGCAATTTCACACGCAATGGCCTGATCACCTCGAACGACGCACCGATCGCGCTGGAAAACAAGGAGCGCATTGAAGTCCTCAAGGGCGTGGCCGGCCTGCAGTCGGGTGTGTCGGCGCCGGGCGGTTTGGTGAACTATGTCACCAAGGTGCCCATGAAAGACAACTTTGTCACTGCGGAACTCGGTGCGAATGACAGCGGCGGCGCCAAACTGCATCTAGATGTCAACCAGAATCTGGGCGCGGTCGGCGTGCGCCTGAATCTGGTCGATGAAGCCCTGCGCCCGCAGTTTGACAAGGCCGACGGTTCGCGCCAGCTGCTTAGCCTGGCGCTGGCAACCGAGTTGAGTCCGGCGACCTCGGTGTCTGCCAACCTTGAATACCACCGCAAACGTCAACCCTCGGTGCCAGGGCTGGGCCTGCTCGACAGCGATGGCGATGGTCTGGGCGACACGCTACCCGGCAGCATCAACCCGCGCCTGAACCTGAACAACCAGGCCTGGTCGCAGCCGTTTGAGGCCAGCAGCACCACAGCCGAAGTGGCGCTCAAGCATTCGCTCAATGCCAACTGGAGCGCCCGCGTGGCAGCCAACACGCAGCGCCTGGACATCGATGACCGTCTGGCTTTTCCGGACGGCTGTAGCAGCGCGGCAAACTACGTCTATCCCGGCTTGTGCGCCAATGGCGACGTCGATGTGTATGACTACCGCAGCGAGAACGAACAGCGCAATCTGTGGAGTTGGGACGCCCGCCTGGACGGCAAATTCCAGGCGCTCGGCCTGCAGCACGCCACCCGGATCGGTTTGAACGGGCGCAGCGCCAGCGCCGATCTGGCGCCGATGCAGGCCTACAACTGGGTTGGCATCACGAATATCTACGCCCCGGTCGCGCTGCCCGCCGATCCTAGCCTCACAGGCAAAAACACCGACAGCCGTGAGCGCGCGCTGGCAGCTTATGCCTCGCTGACGTCCGATTTGAGCCAGAACGTGCAGTCCTTCGTGGGCGTGCGCAGCACCCGCCTGAAGCGCAGCAGCGAGCGCAGCGATGGCGCGCGCGCGGTATCTTACGAGCAGACGGTGACCACGCCGTGGGCTGGGCTGGCCTGGTCGCCGAATGTGACCACAATGCTTTATGCGTCCTGGGGCCAGGGCGTGGAACTCGAAGTGGTGCCCAATAACCCGCTTCAATTTACCAATTCGGGGCAGGTGCTGCCGGCGCTCAAAAGTGAGCAAACCGAGATCGGCCTGAAGTGGCAGGCCAATCCCCGCCTGCTGCTGACGGCGGCCGCGTTCAGCATCGACAAGCCTAGTAACGATCAGGTGAACCCAGAGACCTTGTCGCCGTCGCCGCTCGTGGCCGGTGCCAAGACCGCGCGCCACCGCGGCCTCGAACTGTCCGCCACCGGCCGCTTTGATGCATCGCTGTCCTTGCAAGCCAGCCTGATGGCGCTCGATGCCAAGTACACCCAGGCGATCGATCAGACGCTGGTGGGGCAGCGCGTGACCAACCTGCCGCGCCTCAAAGCTTCTTTGTTTGCCGATTACAAGCTTGCGGCGTTGCCCGGCCTGTCGCTCAATGGCCTGGCCACTTTCGAGAACGGCAAGACCGTGACGGCGGACGGCAGTGTTGAACTGCCCTCTGCCTGGCAACTCGACGCCGGCCTCAGCTACCAGCAGCGCATGGCGGGCAAAGCAACGCTGTGGCGCTTCAACATCGAAAACCTGACCAACCGTACCTATTGGCGCGAAGCACCCACCACCTATTGGGGCGGCGTTTACCTGTTTCCCGCAACGCCGCGCACGCTGCGCGCCAGCGTCACAGTGGACTTCTAGCCGGGGCGAGATGCCGCGAAGCCGAAAGTTCGGCAAACGCAAAAAAGCCCGCAAGGCGCGGGCTTTTTTGTGAGTCAGGAAACCGAATTACTTCAGCTTGATTTCCTTGTAATCCACGTGCTTGCGAGCCTTGGGATCAAATTTCTTGATCAGCAGCTTTTCAGGTGTGGTTTTTTTGTTTTTGTCAGTCGTGTAGAAGTGACCGGTGCCGGCTGTCGATTCCAGCTTGATTTTTTCGCGTCCGCCTTTGCTTGCCATGATGGTTCCTTAATGAATTACGCTTGACCGCGGGCGCGCAGGTCGGCGAGCACGGCGTCAATGCCATTTTTGTCGATCAAACGCAGACCGGCGTTGGAGATGCGCAGGCGCACCCAGCGGTTTTCAGACTCCACCCAGAAACGGCGGTATTGCAGGTTCGGCAGGAACCGGCGTTTGGTTCTGTTGTTGGCGTGGGAAACCTTGTTCCCGACCATTGGGCCTTTGCCCGTGACTTCACATACGCGTGCCATGTGGACACTCCGATACTTTTAAACGGCCCTGACTGATGCCAGATGCCTCACCTCGCCAAGAATAGGGTGGCGGTAACCCGAATGCTGCCAGAACCCTCACGGGATAAGCAGCAAAGCCCGGCATTATAGCCCGGCTTCGACCTTTTTCGGCTCTGGCGCTCTGGCCGGCTTATGCTTGTTCGAGGAAGCGTTGCGCGTCCAGCGCTGCCATGCAGCCCGTACCGGCGCTGGTGATGGCTTGGCGATAGACGTGGTCCTGCACGTCGCCGGCAGCAAAAATACCGGGCACGCTGGTCTGGGTGGCAAAGCCCTGTTGGCCACCGTGGGTCACGACGTAGCCGCCAACCATTTCCAGCTGGCCCTGAAAAATCTCGGTGTTGGGCGCATGACCGATGGCAATGAAGCAGCCCTTGAGCGTGAGGTCTTCGGTGGCCCCCGTGTCGACATGCTTGATGCGCACACCGGTCACGCCGCTGGCGTCGCCCAGCACTTCGTCCAGCGTGCTGAAGGTCTTGAGTTCAATCTTGCCTGCGGCGACCTTTTCCATCAGTTTGTCCACCATGATGGGCTCGGCGCGGAATTTGTCGCGGCGGTGAATAAGATAGACCTTGGTGGCAATGTTCGACAAATACAGCGCCTCCTCAACGGCCGTGTTGCCGCCTCCGACCACGCAGACGACCTCGTCACGGTAAAAAAAGCCGTCGCAGGTGGCGCAGCCTGACACGCCCCGGCCCATGAAGGCTTCTTCGGACGGCAGCCCGAGGTATTTGGCCGAGGCGCCGGTGGCCAGAATCAGTGCGTCGCAGGTATAAGTGCCGCTGTCACCGGTCAGGGTAAACGGGCGTTTTGAAAAATCGACCTTGTTGATGTGGTCGAACACGATCTCGGTCTTGAAGCGCTCGGCGTGAGCCAGAAAGCGCTGCATCAGGTCAGGGCCCTGCACACCATCGACGTCGGCGGGCCAGTTGTCCACTTCGGTGGTGGTCATGAGTTGGCCGCCCTGGGCGATGCCGGTGATCAGCAGTGGCTTGAGGTTGGCGCGCGCGGCATAAATTGCGGCGGTGTAGCCGGCCGGGCCGGAGCCCAGAATCAAAACCTGGGCGTGTCGGGTATCTGTCATGTCAAAACCTTGGTCTGTTGGGGCTTGTGCCGTGTATATTAGCCTGGAGTTTAAAGAAAACGGAAATGACTTATTCACTTAACACTTTTAATTCTGCCCCTTCCGAGGCGGGAATGGCGCGCTCCGGTCTTGCCCGCTTTGCCATTGAAATTGGCTTGTTACTGGGCTTTGTGGTGCTGGCGCTGTGGATCATGGCGCTGCTGACCTACTCCCCGCAAGACCCCGCCTGGTCCACGTCGGGCACGGTGGCGGAGCCGCTTAATCTGGTTGGCCAACTGGGCGCCTGGGTGGCTGATGTCAGCTATTACCTGTTCGGTTTTTCGGTGTGGTGGTGCGTCGCAGCAGGCGTGCGGGTTTGGTTGAGTGCGCTGGCGCGCTGGTTGCGTGGCCACGCCATGAAGGCATCGGAAGGCGCCTCGGCGATCTCTTCCGCCGAGGCCAGTTTGCGCTGGCATGTGGCTTTCTGGAGCGGATTGGCGTTGCTGCTGGGCGGCAGTGTGATGCTGGAATGGTCGCGTTTTTACAGCCTTGAAGCGCAATTGCCTGGCCATGTTGGAGGTGTCCTGGGCTTCTGGCTGGGCCCGTTGGGCGTGCATTGGCTGGGCTTTGTCGGGTCTGCCTTGATCGCCATCGTGGCGGGCGTGCTGGGTTCGGCGCTGGTATTCAGGTTTTCCTGGGGTCAGTTGGCCGAGCGCCTGGGTGGCTGGCTGTATTCAAAGCTTGAAAACCGGCGTGAGCAGCGTGAACTCGAGCAGGATTTGTCGTTGGGTCAGGAGGCTGCGCGGGCGCGTGAAAAAGTGCTGGTGGAGGAGCGCCATGAGCGCCTGGAGCACCCCGCCAAGACGGTCGTTATCGAAGCCCCGGTGGCAGATGTTCCCAAAAGCACGCGCGTGGCCAAAGAGCGCCAGAAACCGCTGTTTCAGGAAATGCCTGACACCAAATTGCCCCAGGTTAACCTGCTCGATGACGCCTTGCTGCGCCAGGAAACCGTGGCGCCCGAGACGCTGGAGATGACCAGCCGCCTGATCGAGAAAAAGCTCAAGGATTTTGGCGTGGCGGTCACCGTGGTGCTGGCGCAACCCGGCCCGGTCATCACCCGCTACGAGATCGAGCCCGCCACTGGCGTCAAGGGCTCGCAGATCGTCGGCTTGGCCAAGGATTTGGCGCGATCTTTGAGCCTGGTGTCGATCCGGGTCGTGGAGACCATTCCTGGCAAGAATTACATGGCGCTGGAGTTACCCAACGCCAAGCGGCAAACCATCAAACTGTCTGAAATTCTGGGCTCCAGCGTTTACCACGAGGCCAAATCGATGCTGTCCATGGGCCTGGGCAAAGACATCGTCGGTAACCCGGTGGTGGCTGACCTGGCCAAAATGCCGCACGTGCTGGTGGCTGGTACCACCGGTTCGGGCAAGTCGGTGGGCATCAACGCCATGATCCTGAGCCTTTTGTACAAGGCCGAGGCGCATGATGTGCGCCTGTTGATGATCGACCCCAAAATGCTTGAAATGTCGGTGTACGAGGGCATTCCACATCTGCTGTGCCCGGTGGTGACTGACATGCGCCAGGCCGCCAACGGCCTGACCTGGTGCGTGGCCGAGATGGAGAAGCGCTATAAATTAATGAGCAAAATGGGCGTGCGTAACCTGGCCGGCTTCAACACCAAAATCATGGAAGCCAAGGCGCGCGGTGAATCCATTGGCAACCCGTTCAGCCTAACGCCGGAAGAGCCCGAGCCGCTGGACCGCCTGCCGCACATTGTGGTGGTGATCGACGAGCTGGCCGACCTGATGATGGTGGTGGGCAAAAAAATCGAAGAACTCATTGCCCGGCTGGCGCAAAAGGCGCGCGCGGCGGGCATCCACCTGATTCTGGCCACGCAGCGCCCCAGTGTGGATGTGATCACCGGCCTGATCAAGGCCAATATTCCGACGCGCATCGCCTTCCAGGTGTCAAGCAAGATCGACAGCCGCACCATTCTGGACCAAATGGGCGCCGAGGCGCTGCTGGGCATGGGCGACATGCTCTACATGCCCAGCGGTACCGGGCTGCCGATTCGCGTGCACGGCGCCTTTGTCAGCGACGAAGAAGTGCACCGCGTGGTGACTTACCTGAAGAGCCAGGGTGAGCCCAATTACATTGAGGGTATTCTGGAAGGTGGTACGGTCGAAGGTGATGATGACATCCTGGGCGAGGGCGGCAGTGGCGGTGGCGAGAAAGACCCGCTCTACGACCAGGCCGTTGAAGTGGTGCTGAAAAACCGCAAGGCCAGCATTTCGCTGGTGCAACGCCACCTGAAAATCGGCTACAACCGCGCCGCGCGGCTGGTCGAAGACATGGAAAACGCCGGTTTGGTAAGCTCCATGAGCAACAGTGGCCAGCGTGAAATTCTGGTACCGGCCCGCAACGAATAAGCCGCACACCGTGTGGGGCGGACTGGCACCCGCCATGGTCGACTTCAGTCGATCCCACAGCAAACTCAAACGCTGTGGCCAGACGTTTACCCAACCAACTCACAAAAGGTCAGCCTTGAAACGATTTTTCCTCTCAATGTTTTTGATCGGTACGTCCCTCAGCAGCGTCAACGCGGGCGGCCTGAGCAGCCTGGAGACTTTTGTCAAGACGGTGAAAACCGGCCAGGCCGACTTCACCCAGGTGGTTACCTCGCCCACCCGCGACGGCCAGGCGCCACGGGTCAAAACCTCCAGCGGCCAGTTTGAATTTGCCCGGCCCAACCGGTTCCGCTTCGACTATGCCAAACCCTTCGTGCAAACCATCGTCGCCGATGGGCAAACGCTGTGGTTGCATGATGTGGACCTGAATCAGGTCACGGCGCGCAAGCAGGCTGCGGTGCTTGGCTCGACGCCTGCCGCCCTGATCGCGTCCGCAGCAAATGTGCAGGCTTTGCAGGCTGATTTTGTGCTGGCGGATGCGCCCGACCAGGACGGTTTGCAGTGGGTGCTGGCCACACCCAAGGCCAAAGACGGCCAGTTGCAGTCGGTGCGGGTTGGTTTCAGAACCACTGTCGGGCCGGATGATTCGGCGACCACGCTGGAGGTACTGGAGATACTCGACAGCTTTGGCCAGCGCTCGGTGCTGACTTTTGCTGACTTCAAGGTCAACCCGCCCATGATGGCGAGCACTTTCCAGTTCAGCACACCAAAGGGCGCGGACCTGATCCGGCAGTGAGCGCGCAGGTGGCTGATCTCTTCGCCAACAAGCCCAAACCCCCTCTGGCTGAAGCGCTTCGGCCCAAGGTGCTTGATGAAGTGATCGGGCAGTCGCATTTGCTCGGGAGTGGCAAACCGCTCAGGCTTGCTTTTGAGTCTGGCACGGCGCATTCCATGATTTTGTGGGGGCCGCCCGGGGTGGGCAAAACCACGCTGGCCAGATTGACTGCCCAGGCTTTTTCCTGCGAATTTGTGGCGCTGTCGGCGGTTTTCTCGGGGGTTAAGGACATTCGCGCGGCGATGGAGCAAGCCGAGCAAAACCTGGCGCAGGGCAAGCGCACGATCTTGTTTGTGGATGAGATTCACCGCTTCAACAAGTCGCAGCAAGATGCCCTGTTGCCGTATGCCGAATCGGGCCTGGTGACCCTGATTGGTGCAACCACCGAGAACCCATCGTTCGAGGTGAATTCGGCCCTGTTGTCGCGCGCGCAGGTCTATGTTTTGAAATCGCTGACCGACGCTGAATTAAAGCAACTGCTGGTGCGCGCCACCCAAGGCGTGCTGGAGCATCTGAGTTTTGAAGACGCAGCGGTTAACACCTTGATTGGCTATGCCGATGGCGATGCCAGAAGGTTGTTGAATTTGCTTGAACAGTGCAGTACCGCAGCCGGTGCGGCGGGATGCACACACATTGACGCGGTTTTCATCCAGAATGCGTTGGCCTTGAATGCGCGGCGCTTTGACAAGGGGGGCGACAACTTTTACGACCAAATTTCAGCTTTGCACAAATCAGTGCGGGGGTCCAACCCGGATGCTGCCCTTTATTGGTTGTGTCGCATGCTCGACGGTGGCGCTGACCCAAAGTACCTGGCGCGTCGCATTGTGCGCATGGCATGGGAAGACATTGGCCTGGCCGACCCACGCGCGATGCAACTCGCCAACGATGCCGCGCTGACTTTTGAGCGCCTGGGCAGCCCCGAGGGCGAGTTGGCCCTGGGTCAGGCGGTGATTTATCTGGCGATTGCGGCCAAAAGTAATGCGGGTTACACCGCTTTTAACAAGGCCCGTGCATTTGTCAAACAAGACAAAAGCCGAGAAGTTCCGGTTCACCTGCGCAATGCCCCCACCAAGCTGATGAAAGAGCTCGGTCACGGGCACGACTACCGCTATGCCCATGACGAACCCCATGCCTACGCAGCCGGGGAAAACTATCTTCCCGAAGACATGCCCAAACCGGGTTGGTACCAACCGGTGCCCAGGGGCCTGGAAGCCAAAATTGCCGAAAAAATGGCTTTTTTGCAGGGGCTTGACGCGCAAGTCAACACCAAAAAAACAGTCTAAAGAAAAAAGTTTTCTACTTATTTGGCGATGGTGGTGTTCAAGGGTCACGAATCAGCTTCAGACCTGCCTGGCAGCTGCGCAAGCTAATGGCATGGGATTTGCGTGGATAGGACCATGTTCAGGGTAAACCCGTGCAATTCATGCCCCTTAATGGGGCAAGTGCGTGTCTACAATCGCGCCACTCAAACACGTTGTTGGCAGGTTTATTGCTGGCACGCCGGAACGGCTCACAAGGCTGCATAACGGTCGAGCAAAATTGTTGACGCAACCACCGGCCAAGAATCGGAGAAAGAATAACTATGGAAACATTGATCCAGCAGATCATCAATGGTCTGGTGTTGGGCAGCATGTATGCCTTGGTGGCTTTGGGCTACACCATGGTGTACGGCATCATTGGCCTGATCAACTTCGCCCACGGCGAGGTGCTGATGGTCGGCGCCCTGACCAGTTGGACCATCATCGGCTTGATGCAGGAGGCCATGCCCGGCGCACCGGGTTGGCTCATTTTGTTGATCGCACTGATCATTGCCTGCATCGTGGCGGCAACGCTCAATTTCACGATCGAAAAGGTGGCCTACCGGCCGCTGCGCAACAGTCCGCGACTGGCGCCGCTGATCACCGCCATTGGTATGTCGATCCTGCTGCAAACGCTGGCCATGATCATCTGGAAGCCCAACTACAAACCGTATCCGAACCTGATCGGCGGCACGCCCTACGAAATTGGCGGCGCCGTGATCTCGGTCACGCAGGTGTTCATTCTGGGTGTCACCGCGCTGTCACTGGCCATCCTGATGTACCTGGTCAACTACACCAAGCTGGGGCGCGCCATGCGCGCCACCGCTGAAAACCCGCGCGTGGCGGCGCTGATGGGCGTCAAGCCTGATGTGGTGATTTCGGCCACCTTTGTGATTGGTGCCGTGCTGGCTGCCATCGCCGGTGTCATGTGGGCCGCCAACTACGGCACGGTGCAGCACACCATGGGTTTTTTGCCCGGCCTGAAAGCGTTTACCGCTGCTGTGTTTGGCGGCATCGGCAACCTGGCTGGCGCCGTGGTGGGCGGCATTTTGCTGGGCCTGATCGAGTCGCTGGGGGCGGGCTACATCGGTAAGCTTACCGGCGGTGTGCTTGGCAGCCACTACTCTGACATTTTTGCGTTTGTGGTGCTGATCATCGTGCTCACGCTGCGGCCCTCGGGCTTGTTGGGTGAGCGTGTGGCAGACAGAGCCTAAGGAGACCGAACATGACACAGCAAAAAAAGATCATCGTTTTCCTGCTGGCGGCCGCGGGCCTGCTGGTGCTGCCGCTGGTGTTGCAGGGCTTCGGCAACGCTTGGGTGCGCATTGCCGACATGGCGCTCCTGTATGTGCTGCTGGCGCTGGGCCTGAACATTGTGGTGGGCTACGCAGGTTTGCTCGACCTGGGCTACGTGGCGTTTTTTGCCATTGGTGCCTACATGTATGCACTGCTGGCTTCGCCGCACCTGATTGAAACCTTTCCGGCCATCGCCGCCATGTTCCCTGACGGTTTGCATCTGCCGATCTGGCTGGTGATTCCGGCGGCGGCCGGTCTGGCGGGGCTGCTCGGGGTGTTGCTGGGCGCGCCCACCTTGCGGTTGCGCGGCGACTACCTGGCCATCGTGACGCTGGGTTTCGGCGAAATCATCCGTGTGTTTATGAATAACCTGGACCATCCGGTCAACATCACCAATGGCCCCAAGGGCCTCGGTCAAATTGACTCGCTGAGCTTTTTTGGTTTGAGTCTGGGTAAAAAAGTGGAAGTCCTCGGGTTTCAGGTGGCTTCTGTTTCGCTCTACTACTACCTGTTTCTGGCGTTGGTGGTGATCAGTGTGATCATCTCGCACCGCCTGCAACTCTCGCGCGTGGGGCGCGCCTGGATGGCGATTCGCGAAGACGAAATTGCCGCCAAGGCGATGGGCATCAACACCCGCAACCTGAAACTGCTGGCGTTTGGCATGGGCGCCACCTTTGGCGGTGTCTCGGGCGCCATGTTTGCCTCGTTCCAGGGCTTCATTTCACCTGAATCCTTTGCGCTAATGGAGTCCATCATGATCGTCTCGATGGTGGTGCTGGGCGGCATTGGCCATTTGCCAGGTGTCATTTTGGGGGCGGTGGCGCTGTCAGCACTGCCCGAAGTCTTGCGCTATGTGGCCGGGCCGCTGCAAAACATGACAGGGGGCCGGCTCGATGCTTCCATCCTGCGCCAGCTGCTGATTGCGCTGGCCATGATCTCGGTCATGTTGCTGCGTCCGCGCGGTTTGTGGCCGTCACCCGAGCATGGCAAATCACTGGCCAACACCAAGGCCTGAGCTCTGGCGCTGCATGCCGGTTTGCCAACCGCAAGCAACCCAGCTGAACTACAAGGAATCACATGACAGACACTGTACTCAACGTGGCCGGCGTTTCCAAACGCTTCGGCGGCCTGCAGGCCTTGAGCGACGTGGGCATTCAGATTTTGCGCGGCCAGGTCTACGGCCTGATCGGCCCCAATGGCGCTGGCAAAACCACGTTTTTCAACGTGCTCACCGGCCTGTACACCCCCGACACCGGCACTTTTGAGTTGGCCGGCAAGCCCTACCAGCCTACCGCTGTGCACGAAGTTGCCAAAGCCGGCATCGCCCGCACGTTCCAGAACATTCGCTTGTTTGCCGAAATGACGGCGCTTGAAAACGTGATGGTCGGACGTCACGTGCGCACCCACTCTGGCCTGCTTGGTGCGGTGTTTCGCACGCCCGGTTTCAAGGCCGAGGAGGCCGCCATTGCCGAGCGCGCGCAAGAGTTACTGGCGTACGTGGGCATTGGTAACCTGGCCGACTACAAGGCCCGCACCCTGAGTTATGGCGACCAGCGACGCCTGGAAATTGCCCGCGCCCTGGCCACCGACCCGCAATTGATTGCGCTCGACGAACCGGCGGCGGGCATGAACAGCACCGAAAAAGTGTTGCTGCGCGAGCTGATCGACAAAATCCGCAACGACAACCGCACCATTTTGCTGATTGAACACGACGTGAAACTGGTCATGGGCCTGTGCGACCGCGTCACCGTGCTCGATTACGGCAAGCAGATTGCCGAGGGGACGCCCGCCGATGTGCAACGCAACGAAAAAGTGATTGAAGCCTACCTAGGCACCGGAGGACACTGACATGGCCGAAGTTTTATTGAAAGTCACGGGCCTCAAAGTGGCTTACGGCGGCATCCAGGCCGTCAAAGGGGTCGATTTTGAGGTGTGCTCGGGCGAATTGGTGTCCTTGATCGGCTCCAACGGGGCAGGAAAAACCACCACCATGAAAGCCATCACCGGCTCGCTGCCGATCAGCGACGGTGACATTGAATACCTGGGCAAGAGCATTCGCGGTCAGGGGCCGTGGGATCTGGTCAAGCAGGGCCTGGCCATGGTGCCCGAGGGTCGCGGTGTCTTTACCCGCATGACGATTATCGAAAACCTGCAGATGGGCGCTTACATCCGCAACGACACGGCCGACATTTTGCAGGACATTGACAAAGTCTTCACCATCTTTCCGCGCCTGAAAGAACGCAAGGACCAATTGGCTGGCACCATGAGCGGCGGCGAGCAGCAGATGCTGGCCATGGGCCGTGCGCTGATGAGCCGACCCAAGGTGCTGCTGCTAGATGAGCCTTCCATGGGGCTGGCGCCGATCATGGTGGACAAGATTTTTGAAGTGGTGCGCGACGTCTATGCGCAGGGCGTCACCATTTTGCTGGTGGAGCAAAACGCCAGCCGCGCGCTGGCCATTGCCGATCGCGGTTATGTCATGGATTCGGGCCTGATCACCATGACGGGTGATGCCAAAACCATGCTGCATGACCCCAAGGTGCGCGCGGCGTACCTGGGCGAGTGATGCTGGCGGATTGACCTGCGGCAGGTGCTGGCGGGGCGTGCTGGTGGTCAGGCTGGAGAAACCATGCTGACCGAAGGTTTTTTAATATTCATTGACATTCCTCAAGCTTAAGGCAGTGTGGGCACTGCAAAGTAGCGTCTATGTTTACTGTAAATGCCCTCGATCCCAGTGCCCAACCTGAAAATTTGGCACGCGGGCAATGCCTGCTGCACCGTGGTGCGGCGCGCGACTCGGTAAGCTACATTGAGAGCGGTCGCGTTGCGCTAGGTGTCTTGGAGCAGGGCGTGATGGAGCACCAGATTGGCGTGCTCGAGGGGCCCTGCTGGCTCGATGCCAGCTCGGCAGTGCTCAATTTGCCGCATCTGGTGGATGCCATCGCCGATACACCGGTGGCCTTGCGTCGGGTCAGCATGGAAGACTTTCGCACAGGCATCGCCGATTTGCCCGTAACGGCCCAAGCCGTGCTGACTGACGTGGCCATGGCGCACCGCCAACAAACCGAATTTGCCGTGAGTCGGCTGGCCAAGGATGCCGAGGCGCGTTGTGCCGAGTGGCTGCTCAGCCATGCCCAGTCTGGCGCCCAGGGCCAGATGGCGGTGGAACTGCATCAGCGCAAGCGCAGCATTGCCGTGCAACTGGGCATTGCCCCCGAGACCTTCTCGCGCGTGCTGCGCCACCTGCGCGAACAAAGCCTGATCAGCGGCACCGGTCGCGTGCTCAATCTGGTCAACCCCAACGCACTGCGCTCGCTGGCCGAAATCTGATACTTTGCGGGTCAGACCACTCGCGCAGCGACGTGCTCTGACCCCAACTAACTTAAGACGTGCACTGACCCCAACTGATTAAGTTTGCAGCGCCCACAACACCCGCTCCGCCGTGGCAGGTGCATTCAGCTGCACGGCTTGCCCATCGCCGCGCGCCTGGGCCACGGCGTCACGCAGCGCCTCGAACACGCTGATGGCCAGCATAAACGGCGGCTCGCCCACGGCCTTGGAGCCAAATACGTTGTCCTCGGTGTTGGGCTCGGGCCACAAGTCGATTTTGAAGTGCCCAGGCACATCACCAGCCGTGGGGATTTTGTACGTGCTGGGCGCATGTGTGGTCAGCATGCCCTGGTCGTTCCACACCAGTTCTTCTGTGGTGAGCCAGCCCATGCCTTGCACAAAGCCGCCTTCAATTTGCCCGATGTCGATGGCCGGATTGATGGAGCGGCCGACGTCGTGCAGGATGTCCACCCGCAGCACACGGCTTTCGCCGGTGAGCGTGTCGATGGCCACCTCGGTGCACGCTGCGCCGTAGGCAAAGTAAAAGAACGGCCGCCCGCTCAGGGTGGTTTTGTCGTAATGGATTTTGGGCGTACGGTAAAAGCCGTCGCTCCAGAGCTGGATGCGGTTGGCATAGGCCAGCGCCACCGCTTCCTTGAAGCTGCGCATGGCGCTGGGCGTGATCACTTGACCTGCGGCAAATTGCACCGCACCGGCGCCAACGCCGTCAAGGCCGCCCACAAACGCCGCCAGGTTGTCGCGCACATGGCGCGCCGCAAACTGGGCGGCACGGCCATTGAGGTCGGTGCCGGCCGATGCGGCGGTGGCCGAGGCGTTGGGGATTTTGCTGGTGTCGCTGGCGCTGACCCGCACGCTGGCAAGCGGCACGCCCAGTTCGTCGGCCACCAGCTGCGCCACTTTGGTGTGCAGGCCTTGCCCCATTTCGGTGCCGCCGTGGTTCACCAAGACGCTGCCGTCAAGGTAAACATGCACCAGCGCGCCGGCCTGGTTGAATAGCGTGGCGGTGAAGCTGATGCCAAATTTGACCGGCGTCAGGGCAATGCCGCGCTTGATGACTGCATTGCCTTGGTTCCAGCTGGTTATCGCTGCACGGCGCTGCATGTACTGGGCTGTCTGAGCCAGTTGGGAGATCAAGGGCTGCAGAATGTTGCCTTCGACCTGCATGCCATAGTGCGTGGTGTTGCGATTTGCTTCATCGCTGTACAGGTTACGTTGCCGCACGGCCAGCGGGTCCAGCCCCAGGTGTCGCGCAATGTCGCCCAAAATGGCCTCGGTGACGATCATGCCCTGCGGCCCGCCAAAGCCGCGAAACGCGGTGTGGCTTTGGGTATTGAGCTTGCAGCGGTACGAAGTGATCTCGACGTCCTGCAAAAAGTAGGCGTTATCAGCGTGGAAAATGGCCCGATCTGCCACGGGACCTGATAAATCAGCGCTGAAGCCGCAGTGCGCCAGCATCTGTAGCTGCAAGCCGCACAGTCTGCCTGTATCGTCAAAACCCACGCGGTAGTCGTAACTGAACGGATGGCGTTTTCCGGTGACCATGAAATCATCGTCGCGGTCGAGCCGCAGCTTCACCGGGCGCTTGGTTTTGTGCGCTGCCAACGCCGCCCAAACCGCCAAATGACCCGCCTGCGTTTCCTTGCCGCCAAAGCCGCCGCCCATGCGCCGGCATTGCACTGTGACCGCGTGGTTGTCCAGCCCAAGCGCGTGCGCCACCCAGTGCTGCACCTCGCCGGGGTGCTGCGTGCTGCTGTGAATCAGCCACTGGTTTTGCTCTTGCGGCAGCGCATAAGCCACCTGGCCTTCCAAGTAAAAGTGCTCCTGGCCGCCGACTTCAAGCGTGCCTTGCAGGGTGTGCGGGGCGCTGGCCAAGGCCTGTGCCGCATCGCCACGGCGTACCGTCACCGGCAGCAATACAAAGCTTTGCGCCTTGAATGCCGTACGCACGTCGAGCATGGCGGGCAGTGGCTCAATCTGCGGCACCACCAGCCGTGCGGCACGGCGCGCCAGCATCACGCTGTCGGCAACCACCAGACCGATGACCTGGCCGAGATGCTGCACTGTGTCTTGCGCCAATACAGGTTCATCGCCAGCAAAAGCGGCCAGCATCTTGCTGCCTGGCACGTCGGCAGCCAGCAGCACGGCATGCACACCGGGCAGGGCCAGCGCGGCCTGCGTGTCCACAGCCAGCAGCTTGCCGTGGGCCACTTTGGACAGCACTGGCGCGGCGTACAGCGTACCGCGCACTTCGGGAATATCGTCGATGTAGGTCGCGGCACCGGCAATCTGTGCTGCTGCGCTCTCGTGCGGATGCGGCTGGCCGCTGGCCATCGGAGATGCTGCGCGCAGGGGCAGGGCGGTGTTCATGCGTTTTCCCCTGTCAACGTCAGGGCAGCCAGGCTGACCGCTTCCGTCCCCAGGTGCTGCAACCAACAACGCTGCAGCAGATTGCCCAACACCTCGGTGCGGTAAGCGGCGCTGGCGCGCATGTCCGAGATCGGTTGAAACTCGCTGCGCAGACAAGCTTTTGCCTGGTTGACGGTGTCTTGTGTCCACGCCTGACCCATCAGCACGGCCTCGGTTTGCGCGGCGCGCACCGGCATGGCCGACACGCCACCGACGCCAATAGAGGCCTGCGTCACGCGGCCGTCCTGCACCCGCACATTAATCGCCAAACACACGGCAGAAATGTCGTCCTCAAAGCGTTTGGAGACCTTGTATACCTGTAGCCATTCATCGGGCTGCGGAAGTGGCACGCGGACAAAGGCCAGCACTTCGTCGGGCGCCATGGTGTTTTTGCGGTAGCCGGTGTAAAAGCCCTCCAGCGGCAATGTACGCTGGCCACGCACGCTCATCAGCCCCACGCTGGCGCGCAGCGCGATCAACAGCGGCATGCTGTCGCCAATCGGCGAGCCGTTGGCAATATTGCCACCCAGTGTGCCGGCGTTGCGCACCGGCAGGCCGGCAAAGCGGCTGAAAAAGGCATGCAGTTGCGGTCGATCCGCTTCCAGCGCCGCAAAAGCGTCGTTCAGGCTGACGGCGGCCCCGATGACGGTGTGGTCGTCCTGCACGTCGATGGTCTTGAGTTCTGCCACGCGCGTCACGTCGAGCACCTGGGCAAAATCCATGTGCAGCTTATTGATCCACAAGCCGACGTCGGTGCAGCCGGCCACCAACTGGGCCTGCGGCTTTGCGGCCCGTGCCGCCAACAGCGCATCAAGTTGGGTTGGTGCGTTGTACGTCACCTCGCCGGGCTGGTCTCGTTGTTCAGGTGCGATGAAAGCCAATTGCTGGCGCAAGAGCGCCTCATCCAGTTGCACCCGGGGCAGGGTGCCCATCTGCTCGGCGGCATCCAGAATGGGCCGGTAACCGGTGCAGCGGCACAGGTTGCCCGACAGCGCTTCTTGTGCCTGGCTGCGGCTGACGGGCTGGTCTTTGCATACCTTGTTTTGGTACAGGCCAAACAGACTCATGGCAAAGCCGGGCGTACAAAAGCCGCACTGGCTGGCATGGCACTGGTGCAGTGCTTGTTGCACCGGGTGCGGCGTGCCATCCGGGGCGGCCAGATCGGCGGCAGTCCAGAGTGCCATGCCATGAATAGCGTGCGCCATTTTGAGGCAGCTGTTGACGGCTTGGTAGCTGATCTGATCCCCCTGCAATTGCCCCAGTACCACGGTGCAGGCGCCGCAGTCGCCTTCGTTGCAGCCTTCTTTGGTGGCGCTGTGGCCAAGGTCTTCGCGCAGCAGTTGCAGCAGGGTGCGGGCGGGCGCGATGTGGTGCAGCGTAACGACTTCGCCGCGCCAGACAAATTGCAGGATGGGAGGGTTCATGTAGGCACTCGCAGGCTAGCACCGCGACTCAGAAATACAGGAACATGAAAACGCGTCTTTTCCCGCCCGACGTCGTTGTTCGTCGTTGCCATAGCTACGGCTATGTCGCCTCCTCGCGCCTAGCCAGTCAGGAAAATCCATCGTTTTCATCTTGTTCCTCCATTTCTGAGTTGCGGTACCAGGGTGGATGGTGATCCGTGGCACCACGGTCATAAGCATAGAGCAAGTGCCATGCCCGGTCTTCCAGAAGTCAATCCGCTGTGGCATTGATCTTGCAAGTTTTTTCTGACTTCATCTCGACCCGCCACGGCAGGAACCCGGATTACAAGGCATTTTGCTGGTAAAAACGACCTCTGATTCAATCGACACATCTCTTCATGACCACGCCCCGTCTTCAGCTCACCGGCATCACCAAACGTTACCCCAGTGTGGTGGCCAACAGCGACGTGAACTTGACGGTGATGCCCGGCGAAACTCACGCGGTGCTCGGCGAAAACGGCGCAGGCAAGTCAACCCTGATGAAAATCATCTTCGGTGCGGTCAAGCCCGATGCCGGCGAGGTCAGAATCAACGGCCAGCTCATGCAAATCCGCAACCCCAAGGACGCGCGGGCCAACGGCATCAGCATGGTGTTCCAACATTTCAATTTGTTCGATACCCTGACCGTAGCGGAAAACGTCTGGCTCGGGCTGGCGCGTGATTCCCTCGATCAGGTGCGGGCCAGCATTGTGGCCAAAGCCACCGAGTACGGCCTTGACATCGATCCCGAGCGCCCGGTGCACACCTTGAGCGTGGGCGAGATGCAGCGGGTTGAAATCATCCGCGCCTTGCTGACGCGGCCGGAGTTGCTCATTCTGGACGAGCCCACGTCGGTGCTGACGCCGCAGGCCGTTGAAAAGCTCTTCGTGGTGCTGAAAAAGCTAGCCAGCGAGGGCTGCAGCATTTTGTACATCAGCCACAAATTGCATGAAATCCGCGAGCTGTGCAACGCCTGCACAGTGCTGCGCGCCGGCAAGGTCACCGGCGTTTGCAACCCGTCGCAGGAATCCAATGCCTCCCTGTCGCGCCTGATGATTGGTGCCGAGCCGCTGCAGTTGCAGCATCGGGCGCAGCACGCTGGCACCGTGGTGCTTGACGTGAACGGCCTCACATTGGCACGCGAGGACCAGTTTGGCATGGACTTGGTAGACATTGGCTTGCAGGTGCGCGCGGGCGAAGTGGTGGGCATTGCCGGTGTCTCGGGCAATGGCCAGAAGGAACTGATGTTTGCCTTGTCGGGCGAAGACTGCCGCGCCCCGGTGGGCAGCATCTGCATGGGATCAACCGATGTGTCGGCCCTGCATCCCGGCGAGCGGCGCCAACTGGGCCTGCATTTTGTGCCTGAAGAGCGACTCGGCCGCGGTGCCGTGCCCAATCTGAGCTTGGCGGACAACCTGCTATTGACGCGCACTGACTCCATTTCTTTGCCGAAATTTGCCGGCGGCTGGATCAAGGTGCGCGCGCTGGAGCAACACGCCGCGCACATCATCAGCGACTTCAACGTCAAGGCCGGCGGCCCGCGCGCGCTGGCGCGTTCGCTCTCGGGTGGCAACCTGCAAAAGTTCATTGTCGGGCGCGAAATTGATGCCCGGCCAAGATTGTTCATCGTGTCGCAACCAACTTGGGGTGTCGATGTGGGAGCGGCGGCACAAATCCGGGGTGCCATTCTGGCGCTGCGTGATGCCGGTTGCGCGGTGCTGGTGGTCAGTGAAGAACTCGACGAGTTATTCGAGATCAGCGACCGGCTCCATGTGATGGCCAAGGGCCGTTTGTCACCCTCGCTGCCGGCGGCCGAGGCCACGGTCGAAAAAATTGGCGAATGGATGAGCGGCCTGTGGGACGTCAAGGTACAGCAGCACCTGGCCGAACTCGAAGCGTCTGGCGCCAACGCTGCGGCCTGCCAGCCAGGAGTGCTGCATGCTCAAGCTTGAAGCGCGCGCCGAGCCCTCCGGGGCATGGACCTATGCCTCGCCGTTGCTGGCGCTGCTAATTACCGTGCTGATCGGTGCGCTGATGTTCGCGGCGCTGGGCAAGGACCCGCTCAAGGGCCTGGAGATGTTTTTCTGGCTGCCCATCCACAACGCCTACGCGCTGGGCGAACTGCTGGTCAAGGCCACACCGCTGTTGATCATTGCGCTCGGGCTGGCCGTGTGTTTCAGGTCGAACGTGTGGAACATTGGCGCCGAGGGCCAGTACATCATCGGTGCCATTTTTGCCGGCGGTATTGCGCTGCTGGCCAACGCCGACAGCAGCCGCTGGATCGTGCTGCCCATTCTGCTTGCCGGGGTGCTCGGCGGCATGCTGTGGGCCAGCATCACGGCGCTGCTGCGCGACCGCTTTCATGCCAACGAGATTCTGGTGAGCCTGATGCTGGTTTATGTGGCGGTGCAGGTGCTGAGTTATCTGGTCAGCGGCCCCTGGAAGGACCCAATGGGTTTTAATTTTCCGCAAAGCAAGACGTTCGAGGCGGCCACGCGCATCCCGCGCCTGTTTGACGGCTCGCGCGTGAGCATTGGCGTGCTGCTGGCGCTGCTCAGTGTGGCCGGGCTCTGGGTGTTTTTGTTTCGCACCCGCGCCGGGCTGGCCTTGCAGGTGGGCGGGCTGGCGCCTGCGGCAGCGCGCTACGCTGGTTTTTCATCGCGCAAGGCGCTGTGGACGGCGCTGCTGATGTCGGGTGGCGCGGCCGGTCTGGCTGGCGCGCTGGAAGTTGCAGGCCCAATCGGCCAGCTCACGCCCTATGTGCCGGCGGGTTACGGTTTTGCCGCCATCATCGTGGCTTTTGTCGGCCGCTTGCACCCGGTCGGCATGGTGCTTTCAGCCATTTTGATGAGCATGTTTTACATCGGCGGTGAGCTGGCGCAATCGCGCCTCGGGCTCACCAAGTCGCTCACCGGGGTGTTTCAGGGCTTGCTGCTGTTTAGCCTGCTGGCCTGCGACACGCTGGTCAACTACCGTCTGAAGTGGCAAACAAGGGGAGGTCGCTGATGGAATCCTATGCCTTGTTGTTAGCCGCCACGCTCAACGCGGGCACGGTGCTGGCCATTGCCTCGCTGGGCCTGCTGATCAATGAAAAAGTGGGCATCGTCAACCTGGGCGCCGAGGGCATGATGCTGTGCGCCGCCATTGCCGGTTTTGCAACTGTGGTTTCCACCGGCTCTGACGTGATGGGTTTCGCGGCCGGCATGGCTGTAGGCGCCTTGCTTGCCGCGCTCTTTGGCGTGCTGGTGATCTGGCTCAACACCAACCAGTACGCCACCGGGTTGGCGCTCACGCTGTTTGGCACCGGTTTTTCGGCTTTTGTCGGCACCGGCTTTGTGCAGGCCAAAGTTCCCGACCGCACCAGCTTCGCCATTCCCTATCTGTCGGACATCCCCTGGCTTGGCCCGGCGCTGTTTCGGCACCATCCGCTGGTGTACCTCACAGCGCTGCTGGCACTGGCGATGATCTGGTTCCTGTACCGCACCCGCAGCGGCCTGGTGTTGCGCAGCGTGGGTGAAAGCCCGGAGTCGGCGCATGCGCTGGGTTACCCGGTGCGCCTGATCCGGCTGCTGGCGGTGGTGGCGGGTGGCGCGCTGTGCGGTCTGGCCGGCGCTTACCTTTCTATGGTTTACACGCCGCTATGGGTTGAAGGCATGGTGGCTGGCAAGGGCTGGATCGCGCTGGCCTTGACGACCTTTGCCACCTGGCGCCCAGCTCGCGTGCTGTTGGGCGCTTACCTGTTTGGTGGCGTCACCATGCTGCAGTTTCACTTGCAGGGCATTGGCGTCAATGTGCCGCCGCAATTCCTGAGCATGTTGCCCTATGTGGCCACTATTCTTGTGCTGGCGCTGATCTCGCGCAACCCGCAGTGGATCCGCATCAACATGCCCACCAGCCTGGGCAAACCGTTCTATCCAGGAGCCTGACGGCTCCGGTTCATAATTCCATTTTTCTCGCTGTTCAACCCGTCCCTTGATAAGGAAATTTCATGACTGATCTTCAAAAACGCTCGCTGCTCAAAGCGGCTGCCCTCACAGCCGTGGCCGCTGCCGCGCTGGTGGGCTGTGGCAAGAAGGAAGAACCCGCGCCGGCACCGGCTCCCGCGCCAGTGGCTGCTGCGCCAGAGGCAAAACCCGAGCCGCTGAAAATTGCCTTTGCCTATGTCGGCCCGGTCGGCGACGGCGGTTGGAGCTTTGCCCACGACAACGGCCGCAAGGCCATCGAGGCCGAGTTTGGCGACAAGGTGGTCACGTCGTTTGTGGAAAGCGTGCCCGAATCTGCCGATGCCGAGCGCGTGATCCGCGACATGGCAGGCCAAGGTAACCAGCTGATTTTTGGCACCACTTTCGGCTACATGGAACCCATGCTCAAGGTGGCTGCTGATAACGCTGGCGTCAAGTTCGAGCATGCCACCGGTTACAAGCAGGCTGGCAACATGCGCACTTATGACAGCCGCACCTATGAAGGCGCGTACATGGCCGGCGTGATTGCCGGTGCCATGACCAAAACCAACACGCTGGGCGTGGTGGGTTCGATCCCGATCCCCGAGGTGGTGCGCAACATCAACGCCTTCACGCTCGGCGCGCAAAGCAGCAATCCCAAGATCAAGACCAAGGTGGTCTGGGTGAATGGCTGGTTCGACCCGCCCAAAGAAACCGAAGCTGCCACCAGCCTGATCAACGGCGGCGCCGACGTGCTGTTTCAAAACACCGATTCCCCCGCTGTGCTCAAGACCGCCGAAGCCAAGGGCATGCGCGCTTTCGGCTGGGACTCCGACATGACCGCCTATGGCCCGAAAGCGCATTTGGCCTCGGCCATCATCAACTGGGGCCCTTACTACATCAAGGCCACCAAAGAAGCGTTGGACGGCAACTGGCAAGGCGGCGGCCACAGCTGGTGGGGTGTGAAGGAAGGCGCGATCGACATCGTCTCGATCGCCGAAGACGTGCCTGCCGAGACCAAGGCCAAAGTCGAAGAGGTCAAAAAAGGCCTGGCAGATGGCAGCTTCGTCATCTGGAAAGGCCCCATCGCAGACAACACCGGCAAGGTGCAGGTCGCCGAGGGCAGCGTGGCTGACGACCCCTTCCTGGGCGGCCTGAACTTCTACGTCAAGGGCGTGGAAGGCAAGGTGCCGGGCACCAAGTAAACTGAGCCCTGAACCATGCTGCAAGCCGCCCTCGGGCGGCTTTTTGTTAAGCGAAAAGATCACCATGCCACAAGTCAAACCTGTTTCTTCAGAACGCCTGCCCGCGCTGCTCCGGCGCATGCCCAAGGCCGAGTTGCACATGCACGTCGAGGGCTCGCTGGAGCCCGAGCTGATGTTTGCCCTGGCCGCACGCAACGGGATGACTGTGCCTTTTCCAGATGTTGAATCGCTGCGCCGGGCCTATGTGTTCAACAACCTGCAGGAGTTTCTGGACGTGTACCACGCGGGCACGCTGGTGTTGCGCGTCGAGCAGGACTTTTACGACATGGCTTGGGCCTACCTGCAACGTGCTGCGGCGGACAACGTGCTGCATGCCGAGATTTTTTTTGACACGCAAACGCATACCGGCCACGGCTTGAGTGCCGAGGTTGTGATCAACGGCTTGCACCGGGCCTGCATCGACGCCCAATCCAAACTGGGCATCAGCGCTGCATTGATTCTGTGTTTTTTACGGCATCTGTCTGAGGCACAGGCGTTCGAGGCACTGGAGCAGGCACTGCCCTTGCGCGACAAGTTGGTTGGCGTGGGCCTGGCCTCCAGCGAGCAGGGGCATCCGCCGGAAAAGTTTGCACGCGTGTTTGCCAGGGCACGTGCGCTGGGTTTTCGGCTGGTGGCGCACGCAGGTGAAGAAGGCCCGCCCGCCTACATCTGGAGCGCTTTGGACGTGCTGAAAGTGGAGCGCATCGACCACGGAGTGCAAGCCATGCGTGACCGCAACCTGGTTGAGCGGCTGATCAAAAGTCGGGTGCCGCTGACGGTGTGCCCGCTGTCCAACCTGAAGCTGCGGGTGTTTCCCACGCTGGCGCGGCACAACCTGGGTGCCATGCTGGAGGTGGGCTTGGCGGCCACCGTCAATTCAGACGATCCGGCTTATTTTGGTGGCTACATCAATGAGAATTTCACGCAGACTTTTGCTGCGCTGGGGCTAAGCGCCCAGCATGCCTACCAACTGGCGCACAACAGCTTTGCCGCCAGTTTCATTGACGTGTCAGCCCGGCGGGCGTTGCAAGACCGCCTGGCTGAGGTGTTCGAGACTTTTGAGTAAACCTTCAGGCTGACTGCGCCGGCACCCAGCGTGTTAGGCGCGGCAGCATCACGCGATAGGGCGCCAGCAGCACGGCGGCCATCAGCCATTTGATGCCCAGGTCGCCGGTGGCCAGCATCAGCCAGTTCATGTCTGAGCCGTAGAACGCCAAAAAGAAGAAGATGCCGGTGTCGACCACCGAGGCGACGATGGAGCCGATCAGCGGTGCTTTCCACCACGACATGGCGCGCAGTTTGTTGAAGGCGGCAATGTCGAGCATCTGACCCACAAGGAACGCCACGCCCGAGGCGACGGCAATGCGCCAGGGCGCTAGCGCCAGCGACACCAGTACGGCGATGGCAAAGCCGGTAAAGGCCACGCGGCGCGCGGCACTGACGCCCACGGCGCGGTTGGTCAGGTCGGTCACCAAAAACGCCACGGGAAAGGTAAAGGCACCCCAGGTCAACCAATCGTTGATGGGGAACTGCACCAAATAATTGGCCGATGTGATGACCACCAGCATGGCCAGAATAGGCTGCCAAAGCTTCAACAGAGGGATTTGCAAGGAATTATTCATGCGCAGATTATCGCAGCAGGCACGTATCTGAAACTTGGGTAAGCTCTACAGCCTATGCACGCCTTTCGCGCCGCCATCCTCCGCTTTGCCACTGATCGCGAACCCCGCCATGCCGCCATTTACGAGCAGGATGGCTTGCTGGTGGTCGGTGCCAATGCGCAGGGCCGCCAAGTTGTGCTGGCAGTCGGGCCTTTCCGCGAGCTGCGCAAACGTTTTCCGGAAGCTGCCGTCACGCATTGGCCAGGTCGCCTCATCGCCCCAGGTTTTGTCGATCTGCACAGCCACTACCCGCAAACCAACGTGATTGGCTCGCCAGCTGAGGGCCTGCTTCCATGGCTGGAAAACCATACCTTCCCGGAAGAAAGCCGCTTTGCCTCACCTGACTACTGCACCGAGGCGGCGCAGTTTTTTATCGCGGAACTGCTGCGCAACGGCGTCACCACCGCGCTCACCTTTGCCACCTCGCACCCGGCCTCAGTCAACGCCTTGTTTACCGAGGCGCAAAAACAGCGCATGCGCCTGATCACCGGCCTGTGTCTGATGGACCGCAATGCCCCCGCAGACCTGCTGAATCAGCGCGCACCCCACTGCCGCGTCAATGCGACCGAGCAAAGCCTGCGCGACACGGTAACCCTGATTGACCAGTGGCACAACATCGACCGGCTGGGCTACGCCATCACGCCGCGTTTTGCGCCAAGCTGTAGCGAGGCTCAGTTGAGCGGCTCTGGCGAGTTGGCCATGACTTACCCAGATGTCTGGATCCAGTCGCATGTGGCAGAGAACAAGGCCGAAATTGCCTGGGCGCGCCAACTCTTTCCCGAATCGCGCAGTTACCTGGCCATCTACGACGACTTTGACCTGCTGCGCCAGCGCGCCATTTACGCCCACTGCATCCATTTCGACGACGATGACCGCGCCCTGATGCGCGATACCGGCGCCGCTGCTGCGGTCTGCCCGACCAGCAACCTGTTTCTGGGCAGCGGGTTTTTTGACACCGCCGGGGCCGACTGGGTCGGTTTTCAGTATGGCCTGGCCAGCGATGTGGGTGGTGGCACCAGCTTCAGCCCATTTCACACCATGCTGGCGGCCTACTATGTCGCGCGCGAAGGGCAGACCAAGACTGGGCTGTCCCTGTCGCCACAACATTTGTGGTGGCAGCACACCGTAGGCGCTGCGCAGGCGCTTGGGCTCGCTGGCGTGGTGGGTAATCTGCAGCCGGGCTGCGAGGCCGACTTCGTCGTGCTGAACCCGCAGGCCACGCCGCTGCTCGCGCGCAAAACGGCGCTGGCGGCTAACGTGGATGAACTGCTGTTTTCGATGATCGTGCTGGGCGATGACCGACTGATTGAGCGCACCCATATCGCAGATTCAAAACCAGCCCCGTAGCCCGGAGGCCAATCCGGGGTGGCTGCCGTTACGTGTTGCATCCCCGGATTGCGCTGCGCTTCATCCGGGTTACAGGGTTTAGGACCCCTGCAAGATCGACACTTGATTTTTCGCAACAAGCCGCGCTGTAGGGGGCAGCCAAAGCGCTTTTTCGTGCTGTCACGGTGTCCCCGGTGCAAGGTTTGACGTATGCTCAAACTCCGTTCCAAAGCACACCATGGACATTCTTGCCGCCACCCCGCAACTGGTTTTTATGGCCCGTGGCCTGACCAAGGTCTACGGCGAAGGCGACGCTGCGGTGCACGCGCTGCGCGGCGTTGACCTGGACATTGTGCGCGGCGAATTCGTGGTGTTGCTGGGTGCTTCGGGCAGCGGCAAATCGACCCTGCTCAACATTCTGGGTGGCCTGGATTCAGCCACCAGCGGGTCGGCGAGTTGGACGCACGGTGGCGATACACACGAGCTCATCGGCGCTGATGACGCCGAACTCACCCGTTACCGGCGCGAGCATGTGGGCTTTGTGTTTCAGTTCTACAACCTGATTCCGAGCCTGACGGCGCGTGAAAACGTGGCGCTGGTCACCGACCTGGCCGAGGACCCGATGAAACCCGAGGACGCGCTGGCGCTGGTGGGCCTGGGCGAGCGCCAAAACCATTTTGTCTCGCAGCTCTCGGGTGGCGAGCAGCAGCGCGTGGCCATCGCGCGCGCCATTGCCAAGCAGCCCGAAGTGTTGCTGTGCGACGAGCCCACCGGTGCGCTCGACTGCGCCACCGGGGTCATGGTGTTGCAGGCCATCGAGCAGGTGAACCGCACGCTCGGCACCACCACCATCGTTATCACCCACAACGCGCCCATTGCCGACATGGCCGACCGCGTGCTGCGCCTGGCTGATGGCCGCATTGTGGAAACCCGCGTCAACCCGCACAAGGTGGCGGCGTCCGGCCTGAGCTGGTGAGCTGTGGAACCCGTGATGAAAGCCCTCCACATCAAGCTCTGGCGCGATCTGACCCGGTTGCGCGCCCAGGTGCTCACCATTGCCGTGGTGGTGGCGATTGGCGTGGCCGGGTTCGTTGGCATGTTTTCGGTGCATGAATCGCTCAAGGGCTCGCGCGACGCGTTCTACCATGACAACCGCCTGGCCGACGTGTTTGCCAATGTCAGGCGCGCGCCGCTACAGCTGCGCGAACGGTTGGCCGCGCTCGACGGGGTGGCAGAGGTCAAGCTCGATGTGGTCTTTGACGCGCAGATCGACCTGCCCGGCGTGGCGCCGCCAGTGACCGGGCGCTTCATCGGGCTCGACCTTGCGCGCGTGCACGCCGCTCGCCAGGGGCTCAACGCGCTCACGCTCAAGCGCGGGCGCTGGCCCGAGCGCAACAACGTGCTGGAGGCGCTGGTCAGCGACCGCTTTGCCGTGGCCCGCAACCTGAACCCCGGCGACAGCGTGCACGCCATCCTTAACGGCAAGCGCGAGCGCGTGTTTTTGGTGGGCACAGTGGCCTCGCCCGAGTATGTGTTTGCCTCGCAAGGCGGCGCGCCCGACGACCAGCAGTTTGGCATCTGGTGGATCGACAGTGCGCGCATGGTGGAGGCCTTCGACATGCAGGGCGCATTCAATCAACTGTCGATTCGGCTTGACGCGGGCAGGGCAGAGGCGCCGGTGCTGGCCGCCGTGGACCGGTTGTTAGAACCTTATGGCGCCATCGGCGCGGTCGGGCGCGACAAGCAGCTCTCATCGAAGATCGTGGCCGACGAGTTGGCGCAGCTCAAGGTGATGGGCACGGTGCTGCCGTCGATCTTTCTGGCGGTAGCCATGTTCATTCTCAACGTGGTGCTAAGCCGTCAGGTGGCCACCCAGCGCAGCCAGATTGCCGCGCTCAAGGCGCTGGGCTACAGCGACGCTGCCATCGCCTGGCACTACATTCAGTTGGCGCTGGTCATCGCCGGGCTGGGCGTGCTGGCGGGGCTGGGCTTGAGCGTGCTGATCGGGCGCTTGATGCTGGGCCTGTACGACGAGGTGTTTCGCTTCAATACGCTGGTTTACGTGACCGATGGCTGGCTAATCTTGGTGTCGGCGCTGATCGCCGCTGCCGCAGCTGCCCTGGGCACCTGGACCGCTATCCGGGCGGTGGTCAGGCTGCGCCCGGCGCAGGCCATGCTGCCGCCGTCACCGCCCACCTTCAAGCCGACGCTGATCGAGCAACTCGGGCTGGGCCGCTTTGTCAGCACCGGCGCCATGATGGTGATCCGCAATTTCGAGCGCCGCCCGCTGCGCGCCGCCTTTACCGTGACCGGCATTGCGCTGGCCGTGGCGCTGCAGATTTCGGGCGCGTTCTGGCTCGACGCCATTGCGCACATTGTGGACGTGCAGTTTCGCCAGGTGCAGCAGGGCGACGTGCTGGTCAACTTTCAAAACCCGGTGCCACTCACGGTTGCGCGTGAGCTACGGCGTCTGCCCGGTGTGGTGGACGCAGAAACCTACCGGACCGAAATGGTGCGGGTGCGTTTTAACGGCCGAACGGTGGACACCGGCATGATGGGCATCGAGTCTGGCGCGCGGCTGATGCGGGTGGTCGACGAGCAGCGCGGCGCGGTGGCCATGCCAGCGCACGGTGTGGTGCTGTCTGCGATGCTGGCGCGCGAACTGGGCGCTCGCGTGGGTGACCGGGTGCAGCTGGAATTCCGCCTGTGGTCCCAGACCAAAACCGAGGTCGTGGTGGTCGACATCGTGCAGACCATGTTCGGCAAACTGCTTTACATGTCGCTCGACGCGATGAACCGCGTGGCGCGCGACGGCGAGGGCGTGGCCGATGCAGCCCTGCAGGTGGATCCCTTGGCCATGGACGAATTTTGGGCGGCGGTCAAAAGCGCGCCGCTGATCAATTCGGTGTTTGACAAGGCCGGGTCCATGGCTGCATTCAACAAAACCACTTCGCGCAACATGGGCGTGTTCAGCGGCATCCTGACGCTGTTTGCGGTTGCGATGGCGGTGGGCATCATTTACAACGCGGCGCGCATTGCTTTGTCTGAGCGCGCCTGGGAACTGGCCAGCCTGCGGGTGTTGGGCATGACGCGTGCCGAGGTGTCGGTGCTGCTGCTGGCCGAGCTTGGCGCCGAGTTGCTGCTGGCGCTGCCGCTCGGGGCGTTGGCGGGCTGGGGGCTGGCGTCGCTGATGATGCAGCTGATGTCGTCTGACAGCATTGATTTTCCCGTGATCATCGCGCCGTCCACCTATGCGTCGGCGGCGCTCATTGTGTTGACCGCAGGTGTTGCCAGCGCGCTGCTGGTGCGCCGCAAGATCGACCAGCTGGATTTGGTCGCTGTTTTAAAGGTACGCGAATGAACAACAAAACACCCTGGAAAAAAGCCAGTCGCTGGCTCATAGGCGCCCTGCTGCTGGCGGGGGCTGCCGCACTGGTTTATGCCGTTTACCGGCCGCGCCCGCTCGTGGTCGAAGTGGCCAGCGTGCGCATCGGCACCTTCGAGCAGGCCATTGAAGAAGATGGCCGTTTGCGCCCCAAGCAGCGCTATGTGATCACCGCGCCCACCCAGGCTGCTTTGCTGCGCCCCAAGCTCAAGGTGGGCGACGCGGTGCGCGCGGGCGATGTGGTGGCGCTGCTTGAGCCAGTGGTGCCGCCCATGATCGATGCGCGCACGCGCACCGTGCTACAGCAGCGTGTGGGCAGTTTTGACGCTGCGCGCCGTGCCGTAGCCGCGCAAGTGCAACAAGCGCAGACCGCGCTGGCGCAGACCACACTGGAGGCCGAGCGCGCGACCAGGCTGGCGCAGGACAACTTCATCTCTGCATCGGCGCGCGATCAGGCGGTACTGGCGCACCAAGCTGCACAGCAGGCGCTCACCGCTGCCCAGGCCGAGCGGGGTCGGGCCGACTTTGCGTTGGCCGAAGCGCGCGCTGCCTTGGCCCGCGCCGAACCGGCAAACCACGCTCAGGCAGCAACTGCGCAGGCCACCAACAGCCAGCAACCAAACAGCGGTCAGCCAAGCAGCGGCCAGGCCACCGGCGTCTGGGCGCTCAAAAGCCCGGTTGATGGCCAAGTGCTCAAGCTGCACCAGGACAGCGCGGTCACGGTCATGGCTGGCCAGCCGCTGCTTGACATTGGTGACACTTCGGTGGTCGAGGCGGTCATTGAAGTCTTGTCTGGCGAAGTGCATCAAATTCAGCCTGGCGCTGCGGTACAACTCTCCTTGGGTAGCAGCGCAGCGCCAATGGCCGGGCGCGTCACGCGCATCGAGCCGGTGGCGTTCACCAAGGTGTCGGCGCTGGGCATTGAAGAGCAGCGCGTGAACGTGATTGTTGATTTGGCGCAGAGCAACCCTGAGGCGCAACGCCTTGGCGACGGTTTTCGCGTCGATGCCCGCATCACGCTGTTCAGTCAGGCTGATGCCTTGCTGGTGCCCACTGCGGCGCTGGTGCGCGACGGCGCGCAGTGGCGGGTCTTTGTGGTGGAAGCGGGCCGCGCCCGCGTCAAGGCTGTGCAGTTGAACGACCGCAATGCCGATGCAGCCTGGCTCAAAGAAGGGCTGCGCAACGGCGAGACGGTTGTGCTTTACCCCGGCAGCATGATTACCGACGGCCAGTCGGTGCGCTTGCGCGACGGGCCAGTCCGGTCAAATTAGTCGGTCAGGGTGGCTTGCCGGGTTTGCGCCAGCAAAGCCGTGATGGCTGCCGCGTTGTCTTGCAAAAAAGCGCGCAGATGGACTTTGCCCTCGTCACCCGCGCCCTTGGGCGTGTAGAGCACGATCACCGCAGCGTCGTCGCCGCGCCCAAGCAAGCGGTAAAACGCACCGTAGGCCTTGGCCAGTATGTCGCTGGACGTGAGCTTGCCGTTGACCCAGTAGATTTGCCAGACCGTCAGACGCATGGTGTCTGACATGCCAGCCGCAGACTGGCGCAGCTCGGCTGTGCGCAGCTTGACGGGCGCACCGTTGATGCTGATGTCAGCGGTGCTGCTGGCCACATGCGCCCACAACGGGTCTTTGAATAAGACCAAAACATTTTGTGAACTGACAAGCTTTCGGCTGTAGTCCTGCTGGCGGTAATACCCCAGGTACAGGCCCACCTTGCTTTCGGCGGTGGCGTAGCTGGCGTTGAACTCGGCCGACGGGTTGTTGAAAGCGGGCTTGAAGACGGCAACAGGATCAGGTGCGAGCCACCAGGCTGGCGACAGCATGGTGGGCGCCGCCAGTTGCGGTGTCGCAGCGTTGTTGGCCGTATCCAGCGCCGCGCGGCCCAGCGGCGGCGCGGCTACCAGCAAGGCCACCAAAATAGCGGCCAGTTCAAAGCGGGGCCGCGCAGCGGGCTGCTGGTGCAGGTGTGATTTTTGCAGCGTGACGCTGTCGATGTCGGCAGCGCTGACGCTGGGCTCGGGCTCTGACCAGCGCGCGCCGATCAGAAACATGAGCAAAATCACCACGCCAAAAAACAACCAGCCGTAAATCAGGTGGTCCACCCCGGTGGCCAGCGTATTGCCTGAATAATGCCCCAGCATCACGATCATGTAGGCACGCAACCAGTTCGCGATCACCGGCACGATGATCGCGACCAGGATAAACAGCACGCGTCGCTGCGTGGACTGGTAGTTGAGGTAGGCAAACAGTGTGCCCACCGTGACCGAGGCAATCAGGTAGCGCACCCCGCTGCACGCCTCGACCACCGACCAGTTGCCCGACGGAATGACAAACTGCAAGCCTTCGCGGTATACCGGTATGCCGCTCCAGCGCAGCGCCATGATCGTGAAATCAGCCGTCCAGCTCATCAGTTGGGGCATGGCGAACGCGCCTATCGGCACGGCAAAAAACATGAATGCCAGCGGAAAAGCGATGGCCTGGGTCACCGCCAGGCCGAAGATGGCGGGCACCAGCAACACCAGCATGGCTACAAAGGCCAGTTGCGTCAGCGCATTCACAGCCACCAGATCGCCCAGCAGCCAGGCAAAAGCGACCAGCGCCAGGAGCACCACCGCCCAGGCGTTGGGCCGGGGCTGCAGCGGCGCCAGCGTCGCCCGCTTGCGCCAGACCAGCCACAGCACAATCGGCACCACCAGAAACCCGTGGGTAAAGGTGTCGGATTGCAGCCAGATGCGCACGATGGCGCTGGCAGTGTCGCGAAACCAGAACAGCGTCCAGCCCAGCAGCAGCAAAAAGACGATGCCCGGGCGCAGCCAGTGGCGCTCAGGGGCGAGTTGCACAGAAGGGGTCATGGCGTGGCCTTGAAATTCAGATAGCGGTCAATTTTTGACAAATGGGCAGTCCAACTATAGCTTTGCAACACCCGCTGGCGACCGGCGCTGCCCACGCTATCCGAGCGCTCGGGCGAGGCCAGCAGGGCGCCAATCTGCGCGACAAAGTCGGCCACGCTGTTGGCTGCCAGTAATTCGGTTTCGGGCTCGGCGCTGATCGCCGCCACACACGACTGCGCGGCCACCACCGGCCTGGCCATGGCCATGGCTTCAAGAATCTTGTTTTGAATGCCGCGCGCCACGCGCAAGGGTGCCACCACCACTGCGGCGTGCTGCAGATAGGGCCGCACGTCGGCCACCGTGCCCGTAACCACCACATCTGGCCCGGCCAGGTCCAGCACCGCCTGCGTTGGGCTGCGTCCGACAATGTAAAAGCACAATCCGGACCACTGCTGGCGCAGCGCCGGCAAGATGTCACTGACAAACCAGGTCACGGCATCCACATTAGGCCAATAGTCCATGGCGCCGGTGAACACCAGCGGTATTTGCACTGGCGCGTCGGTCGCCCCGGGAAAGGGCGAGGCCCGTGTCGGCTCGGGCGAAAAGAAGTCGGCAGCCACGCCATTGCTCACAGCGTCAACGCGGGTGGCGCTTTCCGGCGCCAAGCGGCGAAACATGTCGGCTTCGTTGTCGGTGACAAAAAACGAGCGCTCGGCGCGCGCAGCCACGGCGCGCTCGTAAGCCAGCAGTCGCTCGCCCTCACGGCGGTACAACCAGGACAGCGGCCAGGCGTGATCGGGCGCGTATTGCGTCCACTTGGCAGAGTCCACATCGACAAAATCGACCAACTGCGGGACGCTGCAATTGGCATCGACATATTGCGCCATGACCGACGAAAAAATGACCACAGCGTCGATCTGTTGCACCGTCAGCGTCTGCCGCACCCAGTCCTGTAGCCCTGAGTTGCGGTAGTAATGCAGGCTCAGCGGCTGGTGGCTCAGCAAGCCGGCCAGGCTGCGCAGTTTGGCGCGGCGCGGGTTTAGGCGCGCCACATACAGGTCTGGGCACAGGTCGCGCACGGTGGCCACATAGGCCTCATCGGCCGGATCATCGACAAAGGTGCCCAAAAAAACACGGTGCTGATTAAGTAGGTGTTTGAGCAAATGGTAGGAGCGCACCTTGTCGCCCTTGTTGGGCGGGTAGGGCAGCCGGTGCACCAGATAGAGCAGGTTGCCCATGCTGCGCCTCAGGCCAGGTTGCGCACGATGAAAGGCCCGAGCCAGTTGACCAAACCGATCGGCATGCGCCGCCAGGTTTCAATCAGCAGCTTGAACTTGGCGTTGGTCGGGTTGTTTTGCGGAATGGCATTACCCTTGTACAGGCAAAACTCGTAGTGCAGTTGCGTGGGCTCGAACCCCCAATTTTTCTTGAAAGCAAACGGGCCAGTGCCGTGCTTGCTGCGGCCAAAGTCAAACACCTTGAGGCCGCGGGCGCAGGCCAGGCGCATCAGCTCCCAGTATTTGAAGTCGTTGGCGGCCAGCTCGCGCGCCGCCTCAAAGTCGCCGGCGTAGTAGGGCAAGACCTCGTCGCGGAAATAAAAACTCAGCACGCTGCTCAGCGGCCGGCCATCAGGCGCCACCACGGTGAGCACCTCGCAGTCGGGGCCAAATACGGTCATCAGCGCCTTGAAATACTTCTTGGGCAGCGCCGGCGTGCCATGGCGGTGCACATTGTCAGCAAACACGGCAAAAAAGCGCTCCACATCCGGGTCGATTTCACTGCGCAAATTGTTCTTGATGCCCTTGCGCACCATGGCGCGCTGCTTGCGCGGAATGGCCAGCATGTTGGCTTCTTCGTCAGCCAGGATTTCCTTGCGAAACGTCACATACAGGTCTTGGGTGGGCCAGTCGGGGTGGCGCGGGGCGACGTTGCGAAACTCAAGGTGCGACACGCCCAGGCCTTGCGCTATGGTTTGGGCTTCGCTTTCCAGCGCATCGGCCGCCTCGGGGCTGCTGGCGGCGGCGCCGCCATAGACCGTGAATGGCAAACTGGTCAGCGAGTTGCCAAACAGCCAACTGTTGATGTGGCCCAAGGGCAGCACGCCGACAATGGCGCCGTCGGACTCGGCGTAAAGAAAGTAGCTGTCATGCTTGAACACCTCTGAGACAATTTTTTGCCAGCCGGCGCGGTGGAAAAAAGTGGCTGTGGGGCAGCCAAGCACAAACGCATCCCAGCGCGCTACAGTGGCGCTGTCGTTGGCGGCTAGACGTTTGACGGCGATCATGAAGGCTTCAGGCAACGTTGGCTTGTGGTTTGGCCTGGTCCAGAAAAATCTGGTCCATCCGGCCCCATTTGAAATCAGCCAGCAACCGGTTCAGGCGGCCCTGCATGTGCTTGATGTTGACGTAATGCCTGAAGCGCGTCTTGCGGTTGATGCCATCGACGCGCGGCTGCTCGGTGTCGATTTCCCAGGGGTGAAAGTAAAAAATGCCCGACTCGCCGTCGTTGGCATTGACCCGGTTGAGCATCCAGCGCGAAACCGAGTACGGCAGCAGCCTGAAGTAACCGCCGCCGCTGGAGGGCAGGTTGCGGTTGAGCATGCGCAGCGTGGTGATCGGGATTTCGAGCAGCCCGGGCCGCACCGGGTAGCTAAAGCGCGGCGAATCGGGCATGCCGTAGTGGTCGTGCGCGATCGGGTAAATGCTGGAGCTGTAGCGGTAGCCGGCGCGCGCCAGGCAATCGTAGGCCCACAGATTGGTTTTGCCGATGGAAAAACTTGGCGCCCGGTAGCCGTTCACTGCGCTGCCCGAGATATCTTCAAGAATGAGCTTGGCCAGATGGATGTCGGAAAAAAAGACGGCTTCGGTTTGCTCGCTGGCGCGCTCGTGCCCGTGGCCGTGGCTGGCGAGTTCATGACCCTGATCAACGATCAGGCGCACCAGCAGCGGGTAGCGCTCGGCAATCCAGCCGAGCGTAAAAAATGTAGCCTTGGTGTCGTGCTTGTCGAGCATCTCCAGGATGGCGTTGATGTTGCGCTCGACCCGGCATTCACGCGTGCTCCAATCGCTGCGCGCAATGTACGGCGCAAAGGCCGAGACCTGAAAGTAGTCTTCGACATCGATCGTCATGGCATTGGTGATTTGCCGCGTCTTCATGGTGTTTGATTCCGCGGCTCGGCTGACGCGACCTTGACCAGTTTTTGCAGCAGCACCAGGATGTCGAGGTTGATGCGCTCGAGCCTCAGTGCGCTGTTTTCAAGGCGGCGCAGGCGCGCGTCGTATTGCTCGGCGCTGAGCGTTTCAATCCGGCCTGTCATCAGCTGTGCCGTGGCAGCGGGAAAGCGCAATGTGGCATCGGACATATCGACGGCATTGGCAGATGACAGCTGCACGATGTCCGCCTCGATCTGTTCCGGAACACCGGCCGGGGCATGACTGGGCTTCGGATTGACTTCCTCGTCGAGCTCATTGGCCACCTCGGTCACTTCCGCCAGCCCGAAGCTGTCTTTTTCGCTCAGGAAACCCGACAGCAGCAAGCGGTCGGTGATCAGGTTGATGCGCCGGGGAATGCCCGCGCTGGCAGCATGAATGGCGTCGAAGGCGGGCGCATCAAAGCTGGGGCGCTCAGGGCTGGCGCCGGCACACTTCAGCCGGTGCGCAATGTAGCCCCGGGTTTCCGCCTGGTCCAGCGGGCCGATGTGGCAGGTGGCCGTGACGCGCTGGCGCAACTGCTGCATGCCGGGGCTTTGCAAAATGGCTCTGAATTCGGGCTGCCCGACCAGAAACGTCTGCAACAAGGCTTGTTGACCCAACTGAAAGTTCGACAGCATGCGCAGTTCTTCGACGGCTCGGGCGGTGAGGTTCTGGGCCTCGTCAACGATCAGCAGGCAGCGCTTGCCTTGGGTGGTCTGGTTGACCAGAAACGCCTCAAGCGACATCAGCAACTCGGATTTGGCAACCTCTTTGGCGCGCACGCCAAAGGCTGAAGCCACCATGCGCAGCGTGTCTTCGGCGTCGAGCTGGGTGGTTACCAGATTGGCGGCGACGACCTTGCTGGCGTCAATGCTGTCGAGCAGGCCGCGCACTACCGTGGTTTTGCCGGCGCCCACCTCGCCGGTGATGACGATGAAGCCCTCGTTGCGCTGAACGCCATATTCCAGATACGCCTTGGCGCGCCGGTGCTGCTTGCTGGCGTAATAGAAAGCCGGATCAGGGTTGATCTGAAAAGGCTTGCAGCTCAGTCCGTAAAACGCTTCATACATGGATCAAAACTGCATATTCAGACTGCCACGCAAGGCGGTCTCGGTGTAGGGACTGGCTTGGTTGTCGTACTTGTTGTGCGCCACGCTCACCGTTCCTGAGGCTCGTCTGCCGAACTTGGTCGAGAGGTTGACGCTCACCGAGGTAAGCGTTGACGCTTGCGCGCTGGTCGAGCCTGAGGTGTTTTGCCGTGACAGCAGCATGCCGAGCGAGGCGTCCGGCGTGAGCCGGTGGCTGTAGTTGACGCTAAAGCCCTCTTGTGTAACCACGTCGTTGTTGGTCAGGCTGTCAATGGCATTGGTGATGGTGTCTATGCGGCTGGTCTGGGTACGCGTCAGTAAAAAAGTCACGGTGTCACGCACACCGAGCAGGGCAAATGACAAGTCCTGGCGCCGCTGTTGTGAGGCTGCCGCGAGCAAAAACTCACCCACCACGCTGGCCGTGGGGCTGATGCCATAGGACTGCAGAAAATTGTTGACCAGTTGCGCCCGGGCGATGGGGTCTGACTCGATGCCGACAAACTGGGCGTCGAAAAGGTCAAAGGCCGTACCAACGCTGCCCAAACCGGCTTGATTGGGCGACGTAGTGACATCCTGCGAGTCGGTAAATCTCCAGACCGTACGCGCGCTGCGGTGCTCAAAGCTCAGGCTGTGGGTGTTGCCAAATGAGCGCCGACCGGTCAGGGCAGACAGCGTGGTGCGCTCCGAAGGCTGCCAGTTCAGGCCGACACTGCCGGTGTTGTAGTTGGTCTTTTCCAGACTGTCGTAATTGCTCGATTCGCGCCCCGCATTGGCCGACAGGTTGAGCTGGGGATTCACCCTGTAAGTCAGGCCAAGGCTCACATTGTCGGCTTCGGTATTGCGGCCTTCGTTAAAGTCCACCCGCTGGCGCGATACCGCTGCCGTCCAGCCCAGATTGCCAAAGGCCGAGGCGTTTCTGAGGTTGACAGTGGCGTCGTTGTTGACCGTGTTGGCGCTGGCGTCGCTGCCGCTGACCGCGTAGCTGTAGCGGGCATCATAAGACGCAAAGCGGCCAAGCTCGCCGCGCAGATAGGGCGAGACGCTGTAAGCGGTGTACTCGGCCTGGTTGCTGTTGACGGCCGTGTTGCTGTTGGACAGAGGGCCAAAAGGTGAAAGGGCTTGTTGTGTGATGCTGCCGGCAAAGTCGATGAAGGCACGGTTGTCCACCGCCTCAAAGGTGCCAAAGGTCGTCAGCGCGTTTTGGTTTTTGGCGTCCGAGGTGCCTTGTGCGTAGTTAACGTGGTTCAGCGCGTAATCAAAATAAGTTTTGAGGCGAGCGCTGTTGACGCTGACGTTCACACCCGGGGAAACTTCAGTGATTTGCTCGGACTTCCGGTCCGTGCTGCTCAGGTTGACGTTGTTGGTCAGGGTTTCGCTGACCGAAACCCGTGGCATCACCGTCACGGTTTGCGCGCACACGCTGGTTGACAAAACCAAAGCGGCCACAGCGAGCGCAACCGCACTTGCCTGGCGCGACTCAGGCGTGAAAGTTCGTCTGGCGCGCACTGGCTTCATGCGGCCTTCTCTTGTCCGTAGCCATAGCCATAGCCACTCTCATAGCCATAGCCGTAGCCGTAGCCGCCCTTGAACAGGGAACTGCTGCGGTTGAGCAGCATTAACTTGACCGGGCACGACTCAATGGTTGAGAGCGCGCGTTTGACGTCAGACTGCAGCGTTTTGCCTGCATGCACCACCATCACAATCTGACCCATGTGGGTTGCCAGCACGCGCGACTCGGTGGTGATCAGCAGCGGCGGGGAATCAAACACAATGATGCGATCTGGGTAGCGCGCCGCAATCTCCTCCAGCAGCCTGACCATGGCATCGCTGGCCAGCAGTTCGGTGGCACGCGGGTGCGGTGTGCCGCTGGGCAAAATGCTGAGCTTTTCAACGTTGGTCTTGAGCAGGACAGACGACAAATCTTTGGTGTCATCGAGCACCAGGTCAAGCAGGCCGGGGCTGCCGGTGGGCAGCCCGAGCGCGCGCATCAGCGACGGCCGGGCCACGTCGGCATCGACCAGCAGCACGCTGTTGTCCAGTTCGGCGGCAATGCTCAGTGCCAGGTTGATTGAGGTAAACGTCTTGCCTTCCCCTGGCAAGGCGCTGGTCACCATGATCAGGTTGCCATTGGCGATCACCGAGGCGCCCCGGCCCATGGCATTCTTGATCAGCGGGCGCTTGATGACGCGGTATTGGTCGGCAATTTGAGAGCGCGATGCGCCGGGCACACCAATACCCATGGCAGCCAAAGTCTGCAGGTCGATATCGACCCGGCGTGACTCACTCTGTGTTGCCGCTGTTTTTGCCACGGTTCTGTCTGGTGGCGCCATTGCCGGCACATCGACACCGGCCTGGCGAAGTTGTTCCAGGCGCTTGGCTGCCTGTTCGATCAAGCTACTCATAGGTGATTCATCCTGCTTGCCTGGTCAATAAAAACAGCGTCAGCATGCCCGCGCCGAACACGCCGACAAGGGCCGCAGTCGCGCCTGCAAACCTCTTCAACTCGGTTTTTCGGCGTTGCGCCTGGCCTTCATCCATCAGCATGGAAACCACGCCAAGCAGCGGCACACCCAGTGACTCGCTCATGGCTTGGGCATCGTAGAAGACGGCGCGCAACTGGCTCAGCACAAACGTCAGGCCCAGCCCGGCGGCCAGTCCGGCCAGCAAAGCCAGTGGCAACAGCAACAGCCGATTGGGCGCCACCGGTTTGGCAGATGCGCGTGGCGGGTCGATAACGCGAAAATCTGCCACCCCGGTCACGTTTTCAAGCTCGCCCGACATCGCTGCCGACTCGCGCCGCGACACCAGGTCGTTGTAGTTTTTCCTGTGAACCTCATAGTCGCGGTTCAGTTGGGCGTACTCGGCCTCCACTTGCGGCGCCGTCTTCATGGCCTCACGCGCGCGATTCACGCGGCGCTCGTACTCGGACACGCGGGCGCGCAGCGAGGCCACCTGTACCTCCGAGTTCGCCATCACACGGCTGAGTTCCTGGTAGGCCAGGCTGTTGCCGCCAGCGGACGTCGGATTGGCCATGGCGATCTTGCGCAGCTCTTGCACTTCCTTGCGCTTGATCTCTTCAAGTTCCTTGATCATGCGCCGGGTGTTGACCACGTCGGGGTGCTGGTCGGTGAAACGCTGCAACAATGCGTCAAGGTTGCGTTGCTGAGCGTCAATACGGCTGTCAATTTCAGGCGTGGCGATCGACATGGCCGACTCTTGCAGCAGACTGCGCGAGGTGATGTCGGCGCTTTGCGACTTTTCCACATCCATTTGCCGCCTGGCCGCATCACGCGCATTTTCTGCCTCGCGCAGCTCCAGGCGCGCCTGGCTGAGCTGCGCACTGACCGCGCCAAACTGGCCGGCCATGTCCTGGCCGTCGGCGGTCTGGAACTCGATGTTGCGCACCTTGTATTCCTTCAGGCGCTTTTCGGCTTCTTCGAGCTTGGCCACGTAGGTCTTGATCTGGTCGTCGATGAATTTTCTGGCGGCTTCGGAGTCGTTGCGTGAGCTGCCCATGCTTGATTCAACAAAGATCGACACCAGCGACTGAACCACCTTTTGGGCTTTTTCGGGCTTCTGGTCGCGGAATGACAAGGTGTAGAGGTTGTCGCGCCCAAGGTTCTTGATTTCGACTGTTCTGGTGACTTGTTCAATCAAGGCCTCTCTGGCTCGAGGCGAGCTCACGCCCAGGTCAAGGTCAGCCATGCGGATCAGTTTTTCAACATTGGGTCGGCTGATCAGGGTACGGCTCAGCATGTTCACCTGCTGCTCCACATTGGGCTGCACTGCCAGCCCGGCCATCAGCGGCTTCAGGATCGACTGGGTGTCGACAAAAATGCGCGCGCTGGCCTCATATTTGTCGGGCACCGACAGCACCATGACGGCGCCGGCAATGGTCACCACCCAAGCCGCCAGCAAACCCAGCCAGCGGTGCTTCCACATGCCGCGGGCGATGGTCGTAATTTGGCCAATCAGTTCATCCATGATGGGTCATTCTTTTCGATCGGGGGCGCAACCATGCCGGGCCCGCAGCAGACAGTTCAACACGCGTAAAAATCAAAACCAGCCTTGTGGAATGATCAACACGTCGCCTGGCTTCATTTCGACATTGGCCGAAATATCGCCGCGCTTGATCAGGTCCTTGATGCGCACCGAGTAGCGCTTGTCGCCCTCGGAGGCCCGTGTGATCGATGCGCCATTGCCGTCGGCAAAGTCGGTCAGGCCGCCCACCGCGATCATCACATCGAGCAGCGTCATGTTTTGCTTGTAGGGCAGGGCCTGAGGCGTGGCGGCTTCACCCACCACGCGAATTTGCTCGCTGTAGGGGCCGACAAAACTGGTGATGATCACGGTGACCACCGGGTCGCGCACCAGCTTGCCCAGCACCTGCTCCACCTCGCGGGCAATCTCGGTCGAGGTCTTGCCTTGCGCCACCAGCTCGTCCACCAGCGGCATGGTCACCTTGCCATCGGGGCGAACCGGCACCGACATCGACAACTCGGGGTTGCGCCACACGCTGATGTTCAGGGTGTCGCCCGGACCCACGATGTAGTTGTAGTCGGGCGTGGCCGCTGCGGCCGGGGCGGCAGGCAGGCTGGACGAGAAGTTGGCGCAAGCACCTAGCAAGCCTGCCATCAGCCCCATCAGGGCCAGGCGGGCGGCCAAATTAAATGTGGTGAAGTAACTTTTCAAAGCGGATCCCCTTTACAGGCTGCAGGTAACTGAATGAGCGAGGAGAGAATATAGCCGATTTGGCTGGCTGGTCGGTTATCTATGCCGCATAGCGGGACGCCTCACGCCTATTGATGCAAAAACGCGTCGCATTCAGGCATTCGCTAGGCCGCGCTGCTGGCAGGCTCATCGCCTTGCCGCGTTTTTGTACACGGCATTGCGCTCACGCTTGCCCACAGCCACCACGAGCACAATCAGCTCGGCATCGCGGACCTCATAAACCAGACGGTAGCCTACCGTGCGCAACTTGATCTTGTAACGATCTTTTTGCCCCGACAGTTTGGCGGCAGGAACATGCGGATTCAACAAGCGTTCAGTTAGCTTGCGCTTGAATTGTTGGCGAACGCCGCTGTCGAGCTGATGCCACTCGCGCAGGGCCTCCTCCTTGAATTTGAGGTTAAAGCTCATCAAGTGAAACACTTATTTCAGCCTGCGCGGCTCGGGTATCGGCCAACTCATTCAACTCGATGTCCTCAAGCCGATCCATCAAGGCCTCGTAAGCCATGGCCGGCACACAATAAAAGGCGGGCTCATTGCGATTGAGGATCACCACTGGAAAGCCCTCGCCAGCCGCCACCGTGCCCATGGGGTCTTTCTTTAATTCAGATACGCTGGCTGCCGTGTCAGCTAGAACCAGATGTGCCATGTCACTCTCCTAGTGCTTTTAAAGGTGCTAATAATAGCACTATACAGGTATGCTTCATTCTGCTCTTTGCGCCATATCGCCACCGGCTCCATCCACGCCACCATTATTTGATTTCCGATTCAGCTCACGAATAAGAGCTGCCTCAGGATGGCAGTTGAGCAAAAACTCAAGCATTTCAGTGGCATTTTTAGACAAATAAAACCTGACCATGTTGTCATTGAATTCATATGCTTTGGCGGCAGGGACGCTGATTGCATCAATGCCAGCGGACATCAGAATGCCATTCATCATGAACCTGGATGTGCGCTTGTTGCCATCAAAAAAGAATTGCTGCAATGCGCCAAACAGAAAAAAGGCCGTAGCCCTCTCGAAAGGCTGTTGCACTTCTCGCTCAAGTGCTTGCAGACCGCTTGCAAAAACGCGATTCAACTCTGGGGCATTGGCAACAGTTGGCAGGGGTGTGTATCGCCCATGCTCCCCCAAACCAACATCTGGCGTGTAATGTGTCTCTTTTCCCTCGCCTCGGAAGCGCCCCCACTCCAAAGCTTCATTGCGGGCAACGAGGCCATGCAGATCGGTGAAAGTGGCTTTGTCCAAAGAAAACCTGCCAGCCTTGACGAGCGACAAAAGGTGCTTGGCGGCTTCCGCCAGATTGAGGATTTGCTCTTGGTCCGAGAGCTTACGTCCGCCAATGGTCACACCATCGAGCAGCGTCTTGACCTCGGGGAAGGTGAATGGATTGCCTTCAAGCACCGATGCATCCCACACGAACTCCGGCAGCATACGATGAAAGCGAAAGGCCACCCGCTCAATTGAGTGAGTGGGCACCACATGAGGCACGGCTGACCTGTCCCAATGGAATCCAAGTGCATAAAAGAGTGTCATATTTTTCCTTGTAACCACAATGCAATCTGCCCTGTCGCGCTACGCTCAATTGCACAACAGTACCAAATGAAGGTGAACCAGGCCGTGGCCCAAGATGCCGGTTACTGACACCCTGATTGGTAGTTGTCACTGCAAAATCTGCTCAAAAGATGGGCAAGCTGTGGGATATGATTTTTGACTGTGGTCCAGACAATCGTAGGATCGACACGAAAATACTCATGCGTCAGGACAATCCGCATTTCGTAGGCGTCCCGGAGCTGTTGCCAAATTTCCTGGTGGTTTTGCTCGATGGTGGGGTCAAGCCCCATTATTCTGTTGGCAGCTTCGCCAATGACAATGATGCTTTCAATGACGGCTCTCTGGGTCTTTCCGTCGGCCAAGAACTGCTCTTCAGTCAGGTTGCCAATATCCAGATTGATATTGTCCACCGCTTCCAGCATGTGCTGGATTCGGTCCGGAACACGCAGCTGTTTTTTGTTCATACTGGAAGGGCTTCACGAAGCACTACAGCCCGAAACTTTTCATGCAACGAAAGTGGCGTTTGAATATCAACCCTGACGCTGAGGATTTGCTCAATTTCACGGCGCATTCTGACCAGGCTCACAAGCGAAGTTTTGCCTGGAATCGGGTCGATCAATATATCAATGTCGCTGTCGGCTGTGTCATCGCCATGCAGCACCGAGCCAAATATGCGCGGGTTGCACGCCTGGTTACGCTCGACTGCATGCCGTACGGCTTCACGATGCAAATGTAGTGAGTCTGAGGGTTTCATCTGGAACAAATCAACGGCTGTTGTGGGTGGCACGAGTCCAGCGGCTTCAGTAAGACATCGATCCGACATGCTGAGCATTCATGCTGGTATTTTCTCTAACTTAAGTTTACCCCGGCGCCGTCAAGATTTTTTGACTCACCTTCCTGGCCCGTTACCCCCAGAACGCCCCCGCAGCACCGGCCGGATGAACTTCAGCAGCAACTGCTGCAGCGGGTTGGCATTACCAAAGGGTCGCCAGGTGAACTTGAGCTTTTGGTGGTAGGCATCGAACTGCATGCCCCAGGGTGCGGCCTTGATGTCACCACGCCCAAGCAGCACCTTGAGCACCGACGTGCCCATGACCCCCGCGCACATGTCACACGCCATGATGGTCGATGGCCCGCGCTTTTCCTTAAAATTCACCGCCTCGGGTGCCACCAGATAGTCGCGGTTGAGCATGGCCGGTGATAAACCGGCAATAAAGCGCGCATATTGCTCATTCTCCTCGTGACCCTCCACCCTGAAATAGTCCTCAAAACTCATGCCGGTCGGGTTGAAGTAAAGAAAGGCGACACCCATGCCCAGCGGCGCTGCGGTGAGCGCCGGAATGCCTTTTTCTCGGCACTTGGCAAACACCATGCGCCGGGCGGGCAGGGCAAAAAAATCGAGCCCGTCCACATACACGTCCACATCCTTTAGGAACTCATCCACGTTATCCGGCTGCACGCCTTGGGGGAAAAGACGTAGATCCATTTCAGGGTTGATGTCGTGCGCCATACGTGCCGTCGTGTCGATCTTGGGTAGTCCAAACGTCGAGACACAGGCGCCTGCCTGGCGGTTGATGTTGTGCACATCAAAGTCATCAAAGTCGGCAATGTTGAAGTTGGCAATGCCCAGCCGTGAGAGCGTCAGCAAATGCGCGCCACCTACGCCGCCCAGGCCGGCAATGGCAATGCGCGCCTGGCGCAGCGTTTGCTGCTCGGCCAGGGTTACCCAGCCGATATTGCGGGAATAGGCGGTGGCATAGTCAAAAGATGTGGAGGCGGCCATGGGCGTTATCAGAGTGGTGGATTTTGTATTGTGTCCGCACACATGATAGATGGTACAAATCGAACTTCGACTCCAGAATTTGCTATCGACAAGAAAATTGAAATTCGGATGATTGGCGCATAAATGTCGAAAAAATTGACACACGATTCGCTCGCCAACAAGGCTCACGCTATAACTCATTGAATTACAAAGAATTTGTTTTTTAGGCACACAAATTGCTTTAATTTGTAACGCCGTGTAAGTGCATTAATTAAAAGGGCATCAATCATGAAACTTAAATCTGTGTTCAGCATCATCGGAGGTGCAATTTCCAGCCTTGTCCTTCTGGCGGCATCCACCTCGACCGCCAATGCAGCCTTGACGACGCTTCCCACCTGTCAGGTTGGCGTTACTTGCCTGACGTTCGGCGACTTCAACGTCTATTCGCTGCCACTTCTGGAGCTTCAGAGCACTGGCGGGACGGATTCCGTCCCGAGTCCGGGTAGCGACTACTACTTTGCCGCTGGATACGGGCAGATCAACCAGTACACGATCATCGGCATCAACAACGGGCAGGACGGTGCCGGAAATACCACTGGCACTGTCGACGGCGCTTACAACACGCCGTCTCCGAACAACGACACCAGCGGGACCTTTTCGACGATCGCGACGACTGATCCGACTGGCGGAAAAGAAAAAAAGACCTTTGCACCTGAGTTCACCGGCGATACGCCAGATTCTTGGGACATGCGCGTATCGGAGATCACGAGCCCTCTGGTGGCGTTTTTCGCATTTAATGAGACGGGCAGTGGGTCGGGTCTCAGCGATACAAGCCTGTTGATTTGGGCCAAGGTGACTCTGGGCAATGATGTGGGTACGGCCTTTCAGGACTTCTATCTCAGTACGGGTCCGGCTACCTACACGCCCAGTCTGACTGCTACTGGTTGTCTCGACGGAACGGCGAATTGCTTGCCTGACCCCTCAAAAGATCCGAATAGCTCTACAGGTCGAACTGCCTTGGCGCCATGGGTTTATGTGCACGCGGGCATTTGTACCGACGGAACGAACTTTGTTGGATTCCCAGATGAGAACGGCAGTTGCGCTTGGATAAGTTCATCAGCGACTATTCAAAATCAAAATAACCTTGGTCAAAACGCCGCCTCGTTCATGATCAACAGTCCTGCACTGGATGCCGCCATCGAGTCAGGCGATTGGGACTACTTGAACATCACTTGGCAGATGTCTTACATCAATGGCGGCGGGGAAACTGCCTGGATCCAGCCGTTTGACCAACCGACCACGGTGCCCGAGCCATCAAGCATATTGCTGCTCGGCACTGCACTGATCGGACTGGGAGCTTTGAAGCGGGTCAGGAAAAGCTGAGACTTGCAGCCTCCACCCGAATTAAACCCCGCAGCGCGGGGTTTTTTTTGAGTCATCTGAGGCCACGCAATGGATGAATGGGCCCATGGCTGTGCGTGTGTACCGGCGACGGTGCTCAAAAATCAGACCAGGCCAAGCACCGCCGGACAAGCAGACTTGCGGCACAATGGGGCGACACCAACAGCGTGAAATCAGTCCGATTTTGTGCGCCCAAACGCAAATGACTTACGACTTATCCCACCGTCAGGCGTCCTTGGTCTATGCCAGTCCAGTGACCACTAAAAGAACTGGACGCTTTTCGCCTCAGCGTATTTCAAAGACTGTCGATAAATCTTACAGGTGCAGTTTCCTGGATGGGGCAGACGTCCCTCTCAAACCAAAGTTTTGCCGCTGCAGCCGCCACAGCGCTCCCAGCGCCCACCCACAGTTACATAGCGGGAGTCCGCAAAGATGAAGCGCGAAACCCAATTAGACATTGCCCATGCGGGCATTCTGGCGCCTTCCGCCGACAACGACCATGTGTTCCGGTTTGAATTCCTGGATGCTTCCATCCGCCTCTGGCCCATCGCTGAGTTTGCCGCCAACCCCGAGCCATTGCGCCGAATGCTCGGCCTGGTCGCGTTGGGGGCCGTAGTCGAAAACATGCAATTGCGTGCCGGTGAATTGGGTTTTTCCAGCCAGACCCAATGGTTTCCCAACGACGCAGGCGGGCCACTTGCCCAAGTGAACTTTGAGGTGGCGCCAACAGAGCCCGTTGATGAACTGGCCCAAGGCATCCCGCAGCGCCACACCAACCGCCGTATGTATCACGGGCCGGCGCTGGACGCCAATGAAACCCGGCTGCTTGACGCAGCGGCCGCCCCCATCGAGGGCGCGCACCTGATGTGGTTGCAGGGCGCCGCTCGCAAACGTGCGCTCGGCCTGATCTGGCGTGCCGAGAGCGAGCGCTTTTTGCGCAAGGCCTTGCACGAAGATTTGTTTTCGTCGGTTCGCTTCGACTTGTCCTGGAGCGAAACGGCCGACCGGGCACTGCCGCCAGGCTCACTGGAAATCGAACCGCTCATGCGGCCCATGTTCAAGCCACTGCGCCATTGGGCGCTGATGCGCCCTTTAAGCTGGATTGGTGTGCACCGCCTGATCGGCCTGCGCGCGGGCTGGCTGCCCGCCTGGCAGGCGCCGGCGCTGGGCGCGATCACGACCTCGCTACCCATCGAGCAGGGCGCCGTGGCTGGGGGTGCCGCCCTGGAGCGGCTCTGGTTGCGCGCCTCGTTACTTGGCCTGGCCATGCAACCCTTGGCTGCCTCGGCGGTGCTGATGCAGCCATCCAACGCCGAGCACGGCGCGTCAGAGTCGCTGAAATCTGCTTTGGCTGAGGGCTGGGCTGACATTGCGCCGGGCAAAACGCCGGTGATGGTGTTCAGGATGGGTCATGCCGCACTACCGACCATCATCAGTGGTCGCAGGCCAATAAACGACTATCTGATGACCACACAGCAGGCTACGCGATAAAGAAAAAACTTAGCTTGCTTGATCCTAAAAACTCACTAATGTCGAAAAATTTTACACATTGACTGCTGGACTTTGGTAAAAAATCTAAAAGGGACGAAATAAGCTATATTTATCAATAAGTTATAATTCCCTGACCATATATGGCATGAACTGTGCTTTAGTTCAGAACGGTGGTAGATGGTCTTACAGCCGTGCAATACCAAGTTCAATTTTCAACCTAAAGGTGAATCATCATGAAATTCAAGACAAATATGTGGAAAAAAGCGCTCGGGGCAACCTTGGTCGCGGGTTGTTTATCTGTACCAGTGGCCTCGGCAAACGCATCGGCATTGATCACTCAGCTGTTTACCCCTGGACTTAACACCATCCAAGATACGTCTGCTGAACGCGTTATTGCTGAAGACGGTTCGATAAAAACAAGCGGCAACTTTGCCGTTGGCGACACCATTGAGTCGATACTCCGATTCGATACGGTGAATTCCGGTTCTATTGGTGATTCCATTGTCTCTCCTTACAAGTTCACTGCGTATTCACAACTTGTAATTACTGGCATTACGAATGACACCAACACTGGCGCATGCGCAGCAGGTGCCAACTGCAACTTGATTTTTGGTGGAGTTGGCGGTGGTCCAGTGCTTGCCTCTCTGTACGAGCGGTCTGCGGCACCATCTAACATTTTCGCTTTGACGCCAGCAGGTGGTATTTCTTATGTTACTGGTGGAACCCTTGTTGCAACGATTGGGTATGGGCAGGCAGATGACTACTGGTTTAGTTCGTTTTTCAATCCCTTAGCTGGGGACGCGATCGGTTTTATTGCCGGTCTAGGCAGTCAGGACCCGCAGATTCCCCAAGGCGCATTTGGGCTCTCATTTCTATCCAACCCAGGAGGCATCAATTACGTTGCAAATGCGATGACCGGGTTGTTTGGTGACATGCATGACATTACAGGTAACGCCAGTATTTACCAGCGCGAGTCTGGAACCAACTCTGATTGGTTGGTAAGCGACAATTTGTCTGCAAGCTTCCAAGTTGTTCCGGAGCCAGCATCGTTGGCCTTGTTGGGAATCGGCCTTCTTGGTCTAGGTGTGTCACGTCGTCGTAAGGTTTAAGTTTTAGTCAAGCTAACTATTGGATGACCATCGATAAATTCGAATAAGCCGAAAAAACCCTTTGATTGTTCACAATCAAAGGGTTTTTCTTTTTTGGAGCCAAAAAATGCCAAATGTATCGATGCTACCGACGATATTCCGTGAGGTCTTTGGCAAACGAACGCTACCCAGGGAGCCTGAACCCGACTTGGTCATGGACGACGAGCAACAGGTCAGGGACTATAAAGAGGCTGGGAGCGTAGACAGTGTCATGTCTGCGGCCTACTTGTTCCATTCAGCGCGAGTTTCGCAATTGCTTCAGAATGGACGGAAATCCGTTCTTGATCTAGGTTGCGGCCCTGCCGTGCAACTGGCCCAGATTGCTCAATTCAATCCGGAAGTTCAGTTTCACGGTGTAGATTTATCATCGGAAATGTTGCGCCAGGCGGCGAAACAGGTTGCAGACTTGAAGCTGACAAATGTCCGGTTTTCCCAAGGCGACATTACCGATCTTCCGCTTGTACCCACTGGTTCGGTTGACATGGTGATCAGTACCATGGCCTTGCATCACTTGCCGTCCATCGGTCATCTACGAGCGTGTTTCAAAGAAATAAGCCGAGTTTTGAAACCTGGTGGCGCGATATATCTGACCGATTTTGGGCGGATGAAGTCACTCAAATCGGTAATCTACTTCGCGTACATGAACGAAAAATATCACCCGCATTTGCATTTGTTCTGGTTGGACTATGAGCGCTCATTGCGCGCCGCTTTTCAATTTAAAGAGATTAAATCACTTGCACGGGAGTTATTACCTTCGACCGCGAGAACTTATGGCACTTTCCTCTCGCCGTTCCTGGTTGTGGTTCAAACCAAACCCGAGGCATTGGCACCCGATTTGTCAGCCCGCATCAAACAAATGCGCCGCGAATTACCAAGGCGCTATCGAGCCGACCTAGACGACATGCGTTTATTTTTCAAACTAGGCGGCCAACCAGCCGATCCATTTTCTGCGTAGTGCTGCACTTGTTTTTTGATTTGGTGCGCGTTACTGCCCTTGGGGGCATAGCTCCACCAAACTGATTCAAACAAAAACGGTATCGACTTTCCGTGTTGGAATTGAAGGCAGTTCAAAGTTTTGACAAATACGGTTAATACCCGTATCGTTAAACGAACGCCACCAAGGAAAACCCATGCCCACAGCAGCACTCAGACCCGCACGGATGGAACTCAGGACGACGAATGAGGCCAAGCAACTGCTCAATCAGGCGGCTGTTTTGGATGGCATGGACCTGACCGCTTTTGTGCTTGGATCAGCCATTGAACGAGCCAGAAAAGTGATTGCGGATCACGCCCTGATTGCACTCACGCTCAAGGGTCAGTCGGTCTTGGCTGACTTGCTGAACAATCCGCCTCAACCAACGCAAGACATGCAGACCTTGATGAGTCTGACGGACTTTCCATCGCGCAAAGCTGAATGAGCATCGAGTTTTCATGCCTCGACCCTGGCAAGGTGTGCGCAGGCCGAAAACGGTTTGATTGCGAACACCCTGTCGTCAATAAATTTGTTCACGATGGCCTGGTTTCGCAGGTCAAGAAAAATTTGAGCTTTGCCTATGTCCTGACTGACTCTGACCAGGGCGATAGATTTGTCGGTTTTTTCACCATTGCCAACCACACCATTGATGCCACATTGTTATCAGGACTGAAACTGGGCTCTGTGCCAAGACATATTCCGTGCGCCCGCCTGATCATGCATGGCGTGGATAAAGCCTACAAAGGTGCAAGTCTGGGCCGCAGGTTGATGAAGCAAGCTTTGTCAATCACAAAACAGGCGTTAGTCCAGATGGGTAGCTACGGTCTCTACCTGGACGCAGATCCTGGCGCTGTGACGTTTTATGAGAAGCTCGGATTCACGTTACTTGAAGGCGATCAAAGTCCGAACTCGTCGCCAATGTTCATTGCCGTCACTCAGATCGCCTAAGGGCGAAGTTTTATTTGGCACTGGTTCAGAGTTGCATTATTTCCAAGTGACAGCATAATCAATCAACACAGGAGCGCCCTCAATATGACCGAACTAGTTGAAAACTTGATGCTGGAGCATCTCAAACGATTCCAGGCTGGGCAAGAGAGGCTGGAGCGCAAACTCGATGAGGTGACCAGGCGCCTATCGAATCTTGAATCTGGTCAGGCTTCTATCATTGGGCATTTGGGTCACCTTGCATCTGCAGATGCGCAGCAGCAAGTGTCAGCTGATGGTTTTGACAAGCGCCTTGAGCGTATCGAGCGGCGGTTGGAATTAGCGTAGCGGCCACGGTGTTCAGTAATAGTAGGTTCCAAGAACCTGCAATACCCGGCGATCCGGTAACACGCCGAATTCACTGCTGGCGGTGCCAATGTTTTGCTGCCATTGAAAACTCAAGTCAAATCTGGGCCAGTGGTGGCGCAACTCCAGCCAGGCCAGGCGGCTGTCGTCGCCCGGGTTAAATCGTAAGTAGGCGCTTAGGTCGAGGTCTTTGAGCACAAGGCTTTTTTGCGTGACGTAAAGCAGGTAGGCCTCACGCGGGGCCAGGTCCTGTAGCCGCAGCGCCTCGGCCAGGTAGGCCAGCTTCAGGTTAGGGTTTGCACCCAAAGTCGCCCAGCCAGCTGGGTCTAGGCCAAAACCGTTGTAATGGTATTCAGCGGTCACAGACAACTTTCCAAGCGTGGTGTAGGTCAGGCCGCCCACAAAGCGGTTGCGCGTGGTGTCTGCGGTAGGTGATGACAATGTGGGCAAGGCACGGCTAAGCAAGCTGGGCTCGCTGCCGCGGGTGAGCTCCATGTGTGCGGTGGCGGCATCTGACAGCAGCGCCGTCATGTTGATGCCGAACGTGGCAGAGCGGCCGGTTTCCTGATAAAGCAGGGCCTGGCTGCTGAGGCGCTGCGAAAACTGGGTGCTGAGTGCCAGTAGGTAGCGGTCGCGGTTGTTGGTGGAGCCCAGGTCGAGGTTCAATCCGTTTGAGCTCGGGTTGTCTGCCAACTTGGGCGACAGCGCCAGCGACAAGGCGCCATTGGTCCAGAGTTGCTGCCCGCGCATCATGACCGTACCCAGCCGGTTTTCACGTAGCGCAAAGGGGTCGGCCGTGGTCAGTACGCGCAGGCTGCCATCGCGGAAAAAGTCGGTCGGGTTGTAGCCATAGCCCGGGCCGTAGCGCAGGTTGATGCGGCCCAACTCCAAAACAGTGTTGCCACTATCGGGTTGCCAGCTCACATAAGCCTCGCGCAGGCTGTTGACGGCGGCGTCTTGGCCCTCAATCGACGGGTCAAAATAGTCAAGCCGGTCAGAGATCACCGCGCGCAGGCCGGGCGCCAGCCGGGCCGAATGGGAGAAATCAATCGAGGCGCGGCCGATGTTGCGGCTCTCTGGCGCATATCGCTGGCTGGCGCTGCCCAACGCGCCCTCAACAAACAGTTTGGTGCTGCTCGTGGTCTGCTGCGGTGCAGCTTCGGGGGCGCTTTCAAGGCTCAAGGCATCCAAATCGTCTTCGGCAGCCAGGGCGGGCAGGGCGTAAGCAGCTGCCAAGGCCATGGCGCAGCAGAGTATGGAACAAGCCATGGACTGCCGCGCTTCGCTCGCAGCGACGATGTTGCCCGACTTCGTGTGCTTCTCGGTGATCATTGGCTCACTCCGGTTGGAAGCGGGGTAAAAAGTCGCGTTGCATCCAGCTCTCAGGAATGTTGCGCGCCACGTAGTCTGAAAAACGCATGATGGTGACCGATTTTGGATTCAGACCGTCAATGATCACGGTCTCAGTCGGCCGCTCGGCGCCCAACTGGGGCTGATAGCGGCGGTAGTAGGCGGTTTTGAGCAGGCGGCTGGACTCGGCAAAGAAGCGGGCCTTGATGGGACGGTTGTTTTCGGCATCCACCCACATCTCGATGCTGGCGTAGGTAACCTCGGGTGAGGCGGCCGTCAGGGCGAGTTTGTATGCCTTGCGGGTGTTGCGCTCGCCGTCCTTGATTTCTTCTTCGCCCGCCAGTGCGGCTGTGTAGTCCTTGGCCAGATTCACCGTGGCCACGTCGCCGTTGGAGGCCTGCCCCAGCAAGCGTTGTTGCGGTGACAGGCGCACGCTGGCCTTGCTGGTGGGGTCGTAAAACCACATCTCGTTGCCATTTTTCAGCATCAGCTTGCCGGCATCGCGCGCAGGCAACACAAAGCGGATCAGGCTGGCAAACTGGCCATCTTTTTGTTGTGTGCGCGAATAGCTGGTAAGTGTGCTGGTGTCGACCTGCTTGCCGGCCTGGAATTCGGTCAGGGTGACGGTTGCGCTAAAGGGTTTGGCGGGGTTGCGGATGGCGTCGCTGGCGGCAAGGATGTCACTTGCATTTGGCTCGGCAACGACTGAACCCGAAACGAGCAATAAGGACAAGGCAAAAGAAAAAATGTATTTCATGACAATAAAACCTAATGATCAAACGTGGCGCAGTGCGTCCACGACATCCAGCTTTGCTGCCCGGTAGGCCGGCCACCAGGCGGAGAGTATTGAGATACAGATCAGACCAAAAGTGGTACCCAAGAGCATCCGGGTTTCACCCCAGACCAAGATAGTCAAAGGTACCGATTCAACATAGGTTGGCGGCATCCATCGGATATCCATCCTATTCACAACAGCTGCCAAAATGACCGCCAACACGATTCCGAGCACTGACCCACACACGCCGAGCAGGGCACCTTCAGTCACAAAGAGGCGCCGGATACCGGCCCGCCTCAAGCCAATCGCACGCAGGGTACCAATTTCCACAGTGCGTTCAACTACCGCAGTATTCATGGTGTTGCTCACTGTGAATAACACAATGGCGGCAATTAGCACAAAAATCATGCCGAACATCGTGTTGAACATCTGTACGGTCTGAACATAAAAAGGATTCAAAATCCTGTAGTCCAAGACGGCTAACGGCTGGTTTACGGAGGCGTCGGCCAGTATTGGTGCCAGGCGTTCAAGTGCTGTAGGAATTTGATCCGTGTGGTGCAACTGGATCATGATGGAGGTCGCTTTAGGTGTCGATTTTCCGTAAATCAACTGCTGTATCTTTGTAAGATGCATCATTATCGAGATTTCATCAAGTTCTTTGATTCCCTGATCTTCGGCGCGAATTACTTCGACCGATGTGACATTTGGTGCCCCGCGGGTATTGACGACCAACACTTCAATTCTTTGTGGGTTGATGCCGGTTTCATTCGGAGTCTCCTGCATGATGAGTTGTGCAATGTCGTCTGAAAGCGACTCAGTTTCGGTCTGTGGTGCAGCCGCTGGCTTTTGGCAGTTGGAGATTTTCAATGACTCGCATAACTGCAGTACCCGGGCGACACCTGTTCCCACAACTGCCGCATCTTCTGCTGAGCCATCCAAAGCAGAAATCGGAGCAACGCTACGCAAGTTATAGTCGTTCCAAAGTCGCATATGGTTGATGTCATCAGCAATGACGCCGTTGCCAATGATGGTTCGCGACACATTGGCCACGTAGTTGCCTGCAATGCCACCAAATTGTAGTGTTGGTGTTGCCACTGTTACCATTCCTCGCAATATTTCATCTTTCTGAATGGCTGCTAATATGTTCGGATAGTCAGATATGCCATAGCCAGTCGGATTACCACTGCCATAAAGAAAAAAGTCCCGGTGTTGGATTTGCAGGTGTCCACCGCGTTGCACGTTTCTAGTCTGCATCTCATACTCAATCAGACCAATAAACCCCCCAAACAACAAAATGGACGTTGACCCAATCGCCATCGCCAGCAGCGTGGCCAGCGACCGGCGCCGGTTGCGAAGCAGGTTGCGCAGCGCCAGCGACAAGGTCATCATGGCGCGCTCCCCCCGGCTTTGCGGCGAGGGTCCTGAATCACGCCGTCCTTCAAATAAATGATGTCGTCTGCCGCCTTGACCACATCACGGTCATGCGACGAGAAAATGAACGAGATCTGAAAACGCTCGGCCATGTAGCGCATCAGGGCCAGGATGGCGGTGCCGGTTTTACTGTCGAGGTTGGCGGTGGGCTCGTCGGCAATCACCACCTTGGGTTTGCGCGTGAGCGCCCGGGCAATGGCCACGCGCTGGCGCTGCCCGCCCGACAACTGACCCGGCAAATTCTTGGCCTTGTCGCTCAGGCCCACAGCCTTGAGCAGCTTGGTGACACGCTCGCCTCGCACCTTGGCCGAGGCCCCCGCCAGCAACAGCGGGTATTCCACGTTTTCGTAGGTGCTCAGCACCGGCAGCAGGTTGAAGTTCTGAAAAATGAAACCGATGTTTTTGGAGCGGAAGTCAGACAGGTCGTCGTCGCTCAGTTCACCCACTTTGCAACCCGATACGGTGATTTCGCCAGTGTCGGGCTTGTCGATGCAGCCGATCAGGTTGAGCAGGGTGGTTTTGCCACTGCCCGAGGCGCCCGAGAGCACGGTGAACCGGTTGGGCCGAATCACCAGGTTGATGTCGGTCAGCGCCGGCACTTTGACCGCATCAAGGAGGTAAGTCTTGCTGACGTTGTGCAGGATGACCGAGGCCGTCTCTGTGCTGTCTGCGCGATCCATGTCTGGTTCCATGACTTTTTCCGAGCCCTACAGCTTGTAGTAGTCCCGGTACCACGCCACAAACCGGCCAATGCCTTCCTCGATCTTGGTGCCCGGCACAAAGCCCACCCAGTCTTTCAGCGCATCGGTGTTGGCATAAGTGGCCGGCACATCGCCGTCTTGCAGCGGCAGCAGGCGCTTTTCGGCTTTTTTGCCCAGGGCGTCTTCAAGGCAGGCAATGTAGTCGAGCAGGGGCACGGGGTTGTTGTTGCCGATATTGAAGATGCGGTAGGGCGCATAGCTGGTGGCGGGGTCGGCGGCCACGGTGTCATAAGCTGGGTTGGGCTCGGGAACGCGGTCGAGCACGCGCACCACGCCCTCCACAATGTCGTCCACGTAAGTAAAGTCGCGTTGCATGTTGCCGTAGTTGAAGACGTCGATGGGCTTGTCGTCCAGAATGGCTTTGGTGAACAAAAACAGCGCCATGTCGGGCCGGCCCCAGGGGCCATAAACGGTGAAGAACCGCAACCCCGTGGTTGGCAGGGCAAACAAATGGCTGTAGGTGTGCGCCATCAGTTCGTTGGCCTTTTTGCTGGCGGCATACAGGCTCACCGGATGGTCCACACTGTCGTGCTCGGAAAACGGCATTTTGGTGTTGCCGCCGTACACGCTCGAGCTTGACGCATACACCAGGTGCTGCACGGTGTTGTGGCGGCAGCCCTCCAGCACATTGGTAAAGCCGACGATGTTGCTTTCTATATACGCGTGTGGGTTTTGCAATGAATAACGCACACCTGCTTGCGCCGCCAGATGAATCACCCGGTCAAACTTCTCGGTGGCAAACAGCGCGTCCATGCCCGTGCGGTCGGCCACATCAAGCTTGATGAACCGAAAATTGGCATGCGGCAGCAAGCGGTTGAGCCGGCTTTGCTTGAGCGTGACGTCGTAATAGTCGTTCAGGTTGTCAACGCCCACCACTTCGTCACCGCGCGCCAGCAACTTGTGCGAGGTGGTTGAGCCAATGAAGCCGGCAGCGCCGGTCACTAATATTTTCATTATTGATGCTTCCTGAATATGGGAGTCTTATCTTAGCCGTCAATCAGCGTGTATTATTTGCCGCATTAGCTTTTGAGGTTAAGAACATGAATACAGTGGGAGTGATTGGTTTGGGTTACGTGGGGCTGCCGCTTGTGGTGGAGTTTGCCAAGCACATGCGCACCATCGGTTTTGACATTGCCTTGCCCAAGGTTGAATCGTGTTTGCGCGGGGTTGACCCGTCACGCGAGCTCTCTGACGAAGAAATGAGCCTGGCCGTGCACGCCGTCTATACCTCAGACCCGTCACTGCTGGCCGAGGCCGACATCATCATCGTGGCCGTGCCCACCCCGGTTGACAGCGCGCACATTCCCGACTTTCGGCCGCTCATTGGCTCCAGCACCAGCGTGGGCCGCCACATGAAAAAGGGCGCCATCGTGGTCTATGAGTCCACGGTTTACCCCGGCGCCACCGAAGAAGTGTGCATCCCGGTGCTGGAACGCGAGTCTGGCATGAAGTGGAAGCAGGACTTTTTTGTCGGCTACTCACCCGAGCGCATCAACCCCGGCGACAAAGAGCACACCCTCACCAAGATTCTTAAAATCGTCTCTGGCGACACGCCCGAAACGCTCGACAAGGTCGCCCGGCTGTACGAAACCATCATCATCCCCGGCGTGCACCGGGCCTCCAGCATCAAAACGGCCGAAGCCGCCAAGGTGATTGAAAACACCCAGCGCGACCTCAACATCTCGCTCATGAACGAGCTGTCGATCATCTTCGACAAACTCGGCATCGACACCTCCGAGGTGCTGGCCGCCGCCGGCACCAAGTGGAACTTTCTCAAGTTCACGCCCGGCCTGGTCGGCGGCCACTGCATCGGCGTTGACCCGTACTACCTCACCCACAAGGCCGAAATGCTGGGTTACACGCCGCAGGTGATTCTGGCCGGGCGGCGCATCAACGACGGCATGGGCAAGTTCATTGCCGAACAAACCATCAAGCAGATGATTGCCGGCGGCAGCTACGTCAAGGGCGCCAAGGTCAATGTGCTGGGCCTGACCTTCAAGGAAAACTGTGGCGACCTGCGCAACTCCAAGGTCATCGACATCATCAACGAGCTTAAGACCTATGGCGTCGAGGTGTCTGTGACCGACCCCCAGGCCAAGTCCGACGAGGCCATGCACGAATACGGCGTGCCGCTGCTGCCCTGGGACGAACTGCCCCGCGCCGACGCCATCGTGGCCGCCGTGGCGCACCGCGAATTCGCCGCGCTCACCATGGAAGATTTCTCCAAGAAACTGGTCAAGGGCGGCGCCTTCATCGACGTCAAAGCCGCCTTCAACCAAGAGGCCATCCAGTCCGCCGGCTACAAGCTCTGGCGGCTGTGACGCGAAGTCACGAATGCCATTCAACCCCCATGGATTGCCGCGCTGCGCTCGCAATGACGGGCCTACTTTCGTATGACTGCTGACCCCCGCCCCCTCATCCTGCACGTTGTGTACCGCTTTGACACCGGCGGGCTTGAGAACGGCGTGGTCAACCTCATCAACCACATGCCGCCCGACGCCTATCGGCACGCGGTGCTGGCGCTGACCGAGGTGACTGATTTCAAGGATCGCATTCAACGCAGCGACGTTGAATTCATCTCGCTGCGCAAGCCGCCAGGGCAAGGGCTTTGGCAATACCCCAAGCTCTACAAGATATTTCGCCGCTTGCACCCGCAGATTGTGCACAGCCGCAACCTGGCTGCGCTTGAGGTTCAGTTGCCCTCCTGGGCCGCGCGTGTGCCGGTGCGCATTCATAGCGAGCATGGTCGTGGCTTGGAAGACCAGGAGGGCAATGGCGTTATCTATCAGCGCATGCGCCGTTTTTACAAACCCTTTGTGCACCACTACATGGCCTTGTCCCGCGACCTGGCTGACTACCTGGTGCACAAGACCAACGTCGCACCCGACAAAATCACCCAGGCTTACAACGGTGTAGATACCGACCACTTCCACCCGCCAGGCAATGGCCAGCAGCCCATCGCCGGCTGCCCATTCAACCCGGCCGAGCACTGGCTGGTGGGCACCGTGGGCCGCATGCAAACCGTCAAGGACCAGACCATGCTGGCGCAGGCGTTTGTGCAGGCGCTGGCGCAGGCGCCACACCTCAAAACCAAAATGCGGCTGGTCATGGTGGGCGAGGGCCCTTTGCGCGCGCAGGCGCAAAGCCTGCTGGACCAGGCCGGCGTCGGCGACCTGGCCTGGCTGCCCGGCGAGCGCAGCGATGTGGCGCACATCATGCAAGGCCTGCACGCCTTTGCCCTGCCTTCTTTGGGCGAGGGCATCTCAAACACCATTCTGGAGGCCATGGCCAGCGCCTTGCCGGTGGTCGCCACCGCGGTCGGTGGCAATGCTGACCTCGTGCTGCAAGACAAAACCGGCTTCATCACACCGCCTGCCGACCCGCAAGCCATGGCGCAGCAACTCGTTGCCCTGGCTGGCAACCCGTGGCTCGCCTTCAAGATGGGCCAGGCTGGTCGCCAGCGGGTGGTCAGCACCTTCAGCATGCAGGCCATGGTGGCCACTTACCAGCGCGTGTACGATCAGCAGTTGCAACTTCAGCAGCCCGATCGTCCCAGGAAGCTACCCTAAATCATGTGCGGCATCACTGGTATTTTTGACACCCGCGGCTCATCCGACATCAACCGCGCGGTGCTGCAGCGCATGAACGACTCGCAGCTGCATCGCGGCCCCGACGAGGGCAGCCTGCACCTGGAGCCCGGCGTGGGCCTGGGCCATCGGCGCCTGTCGATCATCGACATCGCTACCGGCCAGCAGCCGCTTTTCAACGAAGACGGCTCGGTGGTGGTGGTCTTCAACGGCGAAATCTACAACTACCAGCAGCTCATCCCCGAGCTGCAGGCGCTGGGCCACGTCTTTCACACCAAGAGCGACACCGAATGCATCGTGCACGCCTGGGAGGCCTGGGGCGCCGACTGCGTCAAGCGTTTCAGGGGCATGTTTGCCTTTGCCCTGTGGGACCGCAACCAGCAAACCTTTTTCATGGCGCGCGACCGCCTGGGCGTCAAGCCCGTGTACTACGCGCTGCTTGATGACGGCACCCTGCTGTTTGGCTCCGAGCTCAAATCCATTTTGGCCCACGGCGGCCTGCGCCGCGACATCGACCCGCAGGCCGTCGAGGAATACTTTGCGCTGGGCTACGTAGCCGAGCCGCGCACCATCTTCAAGCAAGCGCAAAAACTCTCACCGGCCCACACCCTCACCATCCGGCGCGGCCAGCCCATGCCGGCACCGGTGGCGTATTGGGATGTGAAGTTCAGCCTGGACAACCCCATCTCGGAGGCCGATGCCCAGGCCGAGCTGGTACAGCGCCTGAAAGAATCGGTGCGGCTGCGCATGATTGCCGAAGTGCCGCTAGGCGCCTTTTTGTCGGGCGGGGTTGACAGCAGCGCTGTAGTGGCGGTGATGGCGGGCCTGTCGCCCGAGCCGGTCAACACCTGCTCGATCGGCTTTGACGACCCCGCCTTCAACGAGTCTGCCTTTGCCCAAACCGTGGCCGACCGCTACCACACCAACCACCGGCTCGAAGTCGTCAAGAGCGACGATTTTGACCTCATCGACACGCTGGCCCGCCTCTATGACGAGCCCTATGCCGACAGTTCCGCCATTCCCACTTACCGCGTCTGCCAATTGGCGCGCAAGCACGTCACCGTAGCCTTGTCGGGTGACGGCGGCGACGAGTCTTTTGGCGGTTACCGCCGCTACCGTACGCATCTCATGGAAGAGCGCATGCGCAGCGCGTTGCCCATGGGTGTGCGTCGGCCGCTGTTCGGTGCACTGGGCAAGGTCTACCCCAAGGCCGACTGGGCGCCGCGGGTGTTCCGCGCCAAAACGACTTTTGAAGGCATGGCGCGCACGTCTGTCGAGGCCTACTTTCACACCGTGTCGATTTTGCGTGGCCCGATGCGTGAGGCGCTGTTCAGCCCCGGCTTCAAGGCCGATCTGGCAGGCTACAACGCGCAGCAAGTGTTCGACCGCCACGCCGCCAATGCCGGCACCGACGACCCGCTGGCGCTCATCCAGTACCTCGACCTCAAAACCTATCTGGTGGGCGACATCAACACCAAAGTTGACCGCGCCAGCATGGCCCATTCGCTGGAAGTGCGCGAGCCGCTGATGGATCACGAACTGGTTGACTGGCTCGCAACGCTGCCGTCGGGCCACAAAATCAAGGGCCAGGAAGGCAAATACCTGTTCAAGAAATCCATGGAACCCTACCTGCCAAACGATGTGCTCTACCGGCCCAAAATGGGTTTTGCCGTGCCGCTGGCGCGCTGGTTCCGTGGCCCCCTGAGGCAGCGCGTGCGCGACGCGGTGCTGGGCGAGCGCCTTGCCAGCACCGGCTGGTTCAACAAAGCCTACCTGCAACAGTTGGTGGACGGCCATCAGTCGGGTGCCTACGACTACAGCGCGCCCTTGTGGACGCTGCTGATGTTCGAAGCGTTTTTGCGCCAGGTGGTGGATGCTCCGGTGGAGGCCACATCATGACCCTACGCATCCTGCACGTTCTTGACCACTCGATTCCGCTGCACAGCGGTTACACCTTTCGCACGGCAGCTTTGCTGGGCGAGCAGCGCGCGCTGGGCTGGCAAACGTTTCATGTCACCTCCCCCAAACAAGGCCCGAGCCAAGCCGCTGAAGAAGACGTCGATGGCCTGCATTTTTACCGCACGCCGGGCGGCACCGGGCTGCTAGCTGACCTGCCAGTGGGCCGTGAAGTCGCCCTGATGAAGGCGCTGGGCCGGCGCGTGGAAGAAGTCGCCCGCCAGGTCAAGCCCGACATCATCCACGCCCATTCGCCCGTGCTCAATGCGCTGCCCGCCCTCAAGGTGGGGCGCAAGCTGGGCATCCCCGTGGTGTATGAAATACGCGCGTTCTGGGAAGACGCTGCGGTGGACCACGGCTCCACCAACCAAGGCAGCTTGCGTTACCGCGCCACCCGCAGCCTGGAAACCCGTGCCATCCAGCGTGCCGCCCACGTCTTCACCATTTGTGAAGGGCTGCGCGCCGACATCGTGGCCCGTGGCGTGCCCAGTGCCAAAGTCACCGTCATTCCCAACGCGGTGAACCTGAACGCCTTCAGCCTGGGCAGCCCGCCAGACCCGGCTTTGCTTGCCAAGCACAACCTCACCGGCTGCACCGTGATCGGCTTTATCGGCTCGTTTTATGCCTACGAAGGGCTTGATTTGTTGCTGGCAGCGCTGCCAACCCTGCTCAAGGCCCGCCCGGATGTCAAAGTGCTGCTGGTGGGCGGCGGTGTGCAAGAGACCAACTTGCGCCAGCAAGCCCAAGCGCTCGGCGTAGCCGACAAAGTGGTGTTTACCGGCCGCGTGCCGCACCAGGATGTGAACCGGTATTACGACCTCATCGACGTGCTGGCCTACCCGCGCCACCCCATGCGCCTGACCGAGTTGGTGACCCCGCTCAAACCGCTGGAGGCCATGGCCCAGGGCCAGTTGTTTGTGGCGTCCGATGTGGGCGGCCACAAAGAGCTCATCGAGCACAACAAGACCGGCGTGCTGTTCAAGGCCGGCAGTGCCGACGCCCTGGCGCAGGCGCTGCTGGGCCTGCTCAACAACCCCGCCCTGTGGCCCGTGCTCAAAGCCAACGGCCGCGAGTTTGTGGAGAACGTCCGCAACTGGAAAAACAGCGTGGCCAATTACGTGGCGCCTTATGAACGTCTCACTCCCAGCAAGAAACGATAAATTACGGCATCAAACCTGACGAGCTTGCACATGGGCGGTTCAGTACATTATGGTCATATTATTCAGATAGTAGTAATATTACATAACGTTAAATAATTGATTCATAATTCGTACCCATGACACCCATGACACCCATGACCGAACCGTTTTCCTATCGACGCGAGTCGCTGGCACAAAGCTATTGCGACGCGCTTGAGGGGCGTGGCTTGCTTGACGCGACCTCGGGGCTTTTTCTGGCAGCGCCGCGGCGCACTGGCAAATCCACTTTTTTACGTGAAGACCTGATACCCGCCATGATGCAGCGCGGCTGGGAGCCGCTGTATGTTGACCTCTGGTCTGATCGCGCCCAGGACCCGGCTGAGCTGATTGTTTCTGTGGTGCGCAATGCGCTCAATCGCTACGATGGCCCGGTCCTCAAGGCGGCCAAAAAAGTTGGCCTTGACAAAGTCAGCGTGCTGGGTAGCTTGTCGCTCGACCTGTCAAAAATCGGTCAGCCCGGCGGAGCCACGTTGGCAGATGCCCTAGAAACACTGCAACAACAAAGCGGCAAGTGTCTTGCCTTACTGGTGGACGAAGCACAACATGCGCTGTCAACCAAAGATGGCACCAACGCCATGTTTGCCATCAAGGCCGCCCGCGACCGGCTTAACCAAGGTACCCGGGTGCGTGGGCTGCATCTAGTTCTGACCGGCTCGAACCGTGACAAGTTGGCGCACTTGGTGCTGCGCAAAAACGAGCCATTTTTTGGCGCAGGCATCACCCGGTTTCCGTTGTTGGATCGGGGGTTTGTAGAGGCTTATGCGCAATGGCTGAAACCCCAATTTGCCGATGGCAGGGAGTTTTCTGTAGACACGCTGGAGCGTGCATTTGAGTTGGTGGGGCGCAGGCCTGAAATGCTCAAACGATTGGTGGGCGAGAGCGTGGCCGAGTTGGGGGGTGCGCCAGCGCTTGACGAACTCATTGCGCGCAACGCACGGCAACTGCAAGATCGGTCATGGCGGGAGTTTGAATCCACCTATAACGCGCTGCCGCCACCCCAGCGGGCCGTGCTTGATGCCATCGCCAGACTCTCGCCGGGCTATGAGCCTTTTTCTGAAGCGTCATTTGAGGCCTATCAGCTTGCGCTGGGCAAGCCCTTGAACAATTCTGCCGTTCAAAGCGCGCTGGATGCCCTACGGGAAAAAGAACTGATCTGGCGCGCTGGCCGTGGCGACTATGCCTTTGAAGACGACGGCCTGCGCGCCTGGTACCTTGAGAAATTCCAACATCATGTCCAACAACAAAATTAACCCCAAAAAAATCCTCATCGTTTTCGGCACCCGTCCCGAGGCCATCAAAATGGCGCCGGTGGTCAAGGGCTTTCAGGCGGCCGCGCCACAGATTCAAACCGTAGTGTGCGTCACCGCGCAGCACCGCGAGATGCTCGACCAGGTCCTCAAGCTTTTTGACATCAGCCCTGAGCACGACCTCAACATCATGAAACCCGGGCAAGACCTGTTCGACATCACCTGCAACATCCTGGCCGGCCTCAAGCCCGTGCTGGCCGCGGAAAAGCCCGACCTGGTGCTGGTGCACGGCGACACGACCACCACGCTGGCCGCCAGCCTGGCCGCTTACTATGGAGGCGTGCCGGTGGGCCATGTGGAAGCAGGCCTGCGGACCGGCAACAAGCGTGCGCCGTTCCCCGAGGAAATCAACCGCCGGCTCACCGGCGCCATTGCCGACCTGCACTTTGCCCCCACCGAAGCCGCGCGCGCCAACCTGCTGCGCGAAGGCGTTGACCCGGCCACCATTTTTGTCACTGGCAACACCGTCATCGACGCCTTGCTGGCCGTCACCCAACGGCTGCAAACCCAGCCCGAGATCAACGCCGGGTTTGATGAACAGTTCAAGTTTCTCGATGCCAGCAAAAAACTCATTTTGGTCACCGGCCACCGCCGTGAAAACTTTGGTGAGGGCTTTGAGCACATTTGCAACGCCCTGGCCGACATCGCCGCCAGCGCGCCAGACGTCGAAATTTTGTACCCGGTGCACCTCAACCCCAACGTGCGCAAACCCGTGGCTGACATCCTGGCGTCACGCCACCTGGCTAACGTGCATCTGATCGACCCAGTGGACTACCTGCCCTTTGTTTACCTCATGAACCGCGCCCACCTCATCATCACCGACAGCGGCGGCGTGCAAGAAGAAGCACCCTCGCTGGGCAAACCAGTGTTGGTTATGCGCGACACCACCGAGCGCCCCGAGGCCGTGGCCGCCGGCACCGTCAAGCTGGTTGGCACGTCACGCGAGGCCATCGTCAAGGAGACCATGAACCTGTTGCAAAATCCGGTTGATTATTTGCGCATGTCGCAAGCCCACAACCCTTACGGCGACGGCCAGGCGGTCGGGCGCATTGTTCAAACTGTTTTATCCATCCAAGGGAATTAAAAATGGCACGTCTCAGTCAAAAAATCATCGTCATGGGCCTGGGCTACATCGGCCTGCCCACCGCCTCCATGCTGGCCACCAAAGGGCACCAGGTGCTGGGTGTGGATGTGAATCAAAACGCGGTGGACACCATCAACTCCGGGCGCATCCACATCATCGAGCCCGACCTCGACATTCTGGTGCGCTCTGCTGTCAACAGCGGCAACCTGAAGGCGTCCATGACGCCCGAAGAGGGCGACACCTTCATCATCGCCGTGCCCACGCCGTTCATGGAAGTCGATGGCAACCCCAAGGCGCCCGACCTGAGCTATGTGGAGTCTGCCACCCGCGCCATCGTGCCGGTTTTGCGCCCGGGCAACCTGGTCATTCTCGAATCGACCTCGCCGGTCGGCACCACCGAACTCATTTACAAGATCATCGTTGAAATGCGCCCCGAGCTTGACGGCAAAATCCACGCGGCGCACTGCCCCGAGCGCGTGCTGCCTGGCCACATCCTGCGCGAACTGGTGGACAACGACCGCATCGTCGGTGGCATGACCAAGGCCGCGAACGAACAGGCCCAAGAACTTTACAAAAGCTTTTGCAACGGTGCCATTTTGCTCACCGACAGCAAAACCGCCGAACTCTCCAAACTGGTCGAAAACTCGTTCCGCGACGTCAACATCGCCTTCGCCAACGAGCTGTCGGTCATCTGCGATCACCTGGGCATTAACGTGTGGGAAACCATCGCCCTGGCCAACCGGCATCCGCGCGTCAACATTTTGCAGCCCGGCCCCGGCGTGGGCGGCCACTGTATTGCGGTTGACCCTTGGTTCATCGTGTCAAGCGCACCCGCGCAGGCGCGCCTGATCAAAACCGCCCGCGAGGTCAACGACGCCAAACCCCATTGGGTCATCGACAAGGTCAAGGCCAAGGCCGCGCGCTTCAAAGAGCCCGTTATTGGTTGCCTTGGCATCACCTTCAAGGCCAATATTGACGACATGCGCGAATCCCCCTCGCTCGACATCGTCAAAGACCTGCTGGCCCAAAACGTTGGCAAAATTCTGGTCTGCGACCCCAATGTGCAGCCTGGCAAAGTCAGCTTTCCGCTGGTTGACCTCAAGCAAGTACTCAAAGAAGCCGACATCCTGCTGCTGCTGGTGGACCACACCGAGTTCAAGGAGATCGACCTTGACACCATCCGGGACAAGGTGGTGATCGACACCCGCGGGGTGCTGCGCTGAGCCGCCTTGTTGTCATCATGGCGGGCCCGTTGCCGCCTGCTGTCGGCGGCATGGCTTCAGTGATCGGCGCGTTGAGCGCATCGTCACTGGCGCAGAAAGTCGATTTGCAGTTGTTTCAGACCGGCAAGACCACGCCAGAAGGTCGCACCGTGTGGCAGGGTGCGCGCACACGTCTTCAAGTTATCCAGGATTTTTGGTGTTTGTTGAGCCGGCAGCCGCGCCCACTGGTCCACATTCACACCTGCAGCGGCTTCACCTACTTCCTCGACGGCATCTTTTTGACCATCGCACGGCTGCGCGGCGCGCCGACCGTGTTGCATATTCATGGCGCGCGCTTCGACACTTTTCTGGATGGGCTGGGCCTTGTGCAGCGCACGGTGGCGCGCTGGCTGGCGCGTCAAGCCCGAGCGGTTGTTGTGCTCTCGGACGATTGGCGCATACGCCTGAACAGCCGCTTGCCCGGTGCGCGTCTGCATGTGGTGGCGAA
>Ga0210053_1000140_pt1 | contig 74000 bp, 70 predicted proteins | sample CryGeymeta201512_FD_185467 | JGI IMG/M metagenome (GOLD analysis project Ga0210053, IMG submission 185467) | Groundwater microbial communities from Crystal Geyser aquifers in Utah, USA - Crystal Geyser metaG 2015-12 (SPAdes) (version 2) | ecosystem: Environmental > Aquatic > Deep subsurface >... | reverse complement strand
TATTTCTTTGCTTGGTAAGTAAGCACATAAAAAAATCAATAAAGCTCTGACAGATGCTGATGCACCAACCAATCTGTTTCCTGTATTAAATACCTGGGGAAACAAACTGTAACAAAGCATAAATAGAAGTCCTCCAGAAATACCCCCCAAAAAATAAACGTTTAAGGCCAGTTTTGGATTGAATAAATTAAGGAATAATTCACCAATAACATACAACCATAACATATTAAAAAGAATATGTAAAAAATCATAATGAACAAATGCATAGGATATGATAGACCATGGTTTAAAAATAAAATCGGAAAAATCACTTGGAAGTTCAAACCACGACAAGGTGGATTGTTGAAAAGAGCCGTTAATTAATTTGAGTAATAATCCTAAAATAAAAACCAAGCCATTTACTACAATAATCTTTTGAAGACTGTTGAGTTGAGATAACTTTAATTTTATGTCTTGAGAAAATCCCATTAATACCAACGATTTTTATTAAACTGATTTTTTTTCCAATACCACATAATAATAAAACCTGTTAAAGCGCCGCCTACGTGAGCCATATAGGCTGTGTTACTTGGACTAAAAAATGACTGTCCGGTAATTCCTGATATTAAATCTAATAAGATGATGCCTGGAATAAAATATTTGGCTTTTATAGGAATCGGTAAAAATATGAGCATGAGTTCTGCATTAGGATTCATCATTCCAAAAGCCACTAAAATTCCCATAATACAACCCGATGCACCCACCATGGAAGCATTAAAAATGGGGAAAATATTCTTTAAATCTGCAAATTGTGCCTGAGTGACACCTTTAATAACCTCATTATTGGTTAACATCTGTGATATTTCATCAGCCGTTATTCCCGAACTAATTAAATTTCCATAGGATGGCAAGTAACTAAAATAATAATAGCCCAATTGTAAAGCTACAGCGCCTAAACCGGCAGATATATATATGAATAAAAACTTTTTTCCTCCTAAGTATTGCTCTACAGGCGTTCCAAACATCCAAAGGGCAAACATATTAAATAAAATGTGTGTCACACCACCATGCATAAACATATGGGTTATAATTTGCCAAAACTCAAACGCTGGGTTTTTAGGAAAATGCAATGCAAATAAATCATAAAAAAGGGTTCCATTTCCAATAGCCATGGTTCCAATAAACATAAGAACGTTAATGATTAATAAATGCTTTACGGTATCTGAAATTCTCATCATATTAAATAAATTTTTTATCCAACTCATCTACACTCATAGTCACAAAAGTTATTCTATTAGTAGGTGATACGTTGGGTTCTTTACAAGCAAACAAACTATTAACTAAATGTTCTTGTTCACTTTTTTTTAGAGGTTGACCATTTTTAATGGCCAAACTTTTCGCTAAAGATTTAGCCAATAAATCCGTGATACTAAAATTACTGTCTGGCACTTCGTTTTCAACATCACTAATTAATTGTTCTAAAATAATAGACACTTCACTTTCTGGAATTCCAATGGGTACTCCAGTAATTTCAAGGGTTTCATTAGTAAGGTTTGAAAATATAAATCCTGTATATTCTAAATCTTCTTTTAATTGTTTTATGATTTCAATGTCTTGTATTGAAAAATGAAGTTGCAATGGAAATAATAATTGTTGACTGGAGGCTCCTTTCACCGTTAAATTTTCAAGAAAATCTTCATATAAAATACGTTGATGTGCTCTATGTTGATCCATTATCAAAATTCCAGATTTTATGGTGCTGACAATATATTTATTGTGAAGCTGATACGTTGTTTGAACGGCATCTAAGGTTTTATCATCTTGAAATAACGATTCTGTATGGTGGTCACTCTCAAAATGTACTTCACTAAAATCTTGTTGCGTTTTTGTTCCTTTAGATTCTAATCCAACATATAAACTATCCCAATTGCTTAAGGTTTGATTTTTAAAAGCAGTAATTTGCTTTCCAGAAACGTAATGTTCTTTAAACGGATTAAAACTTCTATCAACTTCAATGGCTGGTGTACCCGTTTGTTTTTGTTGATAATCATAAGGCGTATCTAGGTTAGGATCGCGTTCAAAATCTAAAACCGGCGCAATGTTGAATTGCCCTAAACTATGTTTAACGGCAGACCGTAACAAGGCGTACAATGTATGCTCATCATCAAACTTAATCTCTGTTTTTGTTGGATGTATATTAATATCAATACTTTGCGGATTAACGCTTAGGTTTAAAAAATAACTAGGATGCAATCCGTTTTTTAACAAGCCATCAAATGCAGAGCTTATGGCATGATTTAAATAGGCGCTTTTTATAAAACGATGGTTGACAAAAAAATACTGCTCTCCCCTTGTTTTTTTTGCAAACTCGGGTTTCCCAACAAATCCAGAAATTTGAAGGACTTCGGTGTCTTCTGAAACAGGAACCAGTTTTTCATTGGTCCTATTTCCAAAGATATTGACAATACGTTGTCTGTAATTACTAACTGGCAAATTAAAAGTTTCACTGCCATTATTGTAAAGGGCAAATGAAATGTTAGGATGTGCTAAAGCCACTCTATGAAATTCATCTATAACATGGCGTAGCTCAACCGTATTGGATTTTAAGAAATTTCGTCTAGCAGGAATATTAAAAAACAAGTTTTTAACCGCTATCGACGTTCCTTTAGGAGTTACGACAACCTGTTGCGAAATAATATCACTACCTTCAATAACAATGCAGGTTCCTACCTCATCTTGTTCTTGTTTTGTTTTTAGTTCAACATGCGCAATGGCAGCAATACTTGCCAAAGCTTCGCCTCTAAATCCTTTAGTTTCCAAATGAAATAAATCATCCGCATTTCTTATTTTTGATGTGGCATGGCGTTCAAAACTCAATCTTGCATCGGTGGTACTCATGCCTTTTCCATCATCAATAACTTGCACCAATGTTTTACCGGCATCTTTTATAATGAGTTTAATAATAGTTGCATCTGCATCAATAGCATTTTCAAGGAGTTCTTTAACGACCGAAGATGGACGTTGCACAACTTCACCAGCTGCAATTTGATTGGCTACATGATCGGGTAAAAGTTGAATGATGTCTGCCATTTATTTTTTTGGAAAGAAAATTGACAAATCAAAATCAATGATAAAAAGAAACACCAAAATCAAGATGCCAATAATGATTATAATACGTCTATTAGCCGTTTTATCAGGACTGTTTTTAAAATCGTCAAAGGCATGATTCCATTTGGTTTTTAATCCTGAATTGTTTCCAACCGTTTTTCTAAAATCATCAAATTTATGCTTTATCTCAAAAGGATTTCCTTCTCCTTTATCATCAAAATGACGAGGTGTATAGCTGAATTTTTTATTTTTTCTTAATTTGAATAATCCCATAATCATTAATATTAAGTTATTTGAACTTAATATCTAGCAAATACATGCAAATCAACATCAAAATTAATACCACGATTAATAGTGGCAGAGACATCCCTTTTTTTGGTTTTCGGTTTTTTAGTCCTTCATGTTGTCTCCATTTAGAATAAAAATCAACTTCCTTGGATGTTTTTTTTATTTCTGAATGAGTATCCGTATCTCTAGAATATCTAGACGTATAATTAAATGATTTATTCTTACGTAGCTTAAACAAAATACAGGCATTGCATATCCTTCAAAAGTACTTAAAAATAGAGAGAAACCGTAAAAGGAAATGCCAAAAATTGTTAACAAAAGAAAACAATGTTTAAAGACATAAATGAAAAGTTAAAGAAATATAAACTAACTGTTTTTGCGAAGTTCAGCCATTTTAATGGCGGCAACAGCAGCTTCTGTACCTTTGTTACCATGCTTTCCACCAGAACGGTCTATGGCTTGCTGCATATTGTTATCGGTTAAAACACAGAAAATAACAGGCGTTTCATCTGCTACATTTAAATCTTTTATGCCTTGTGAAACGGCTTCACAAACAAAATCAAAATGTTTGGTTTCACCTTGAATCACACTTCCTATAGCAATCACGGCATTAACCATTTGTTCTTGCATTTTTTTACATCCGTAGATGAGTTCAAAGCTGCCAGGCACATTCCAACGAACAATATTATTGGACAAAACACCATGATTTATTAGGGTTTGGTAAGCACCTTCAAACAGGCCTTCGGTAATAGAAGAATTCCATTCTGAAACAACCATCCCAAACCGAAATTTATTCGCGTTTGGGATGGTTGTTTTATCATACTCTGATAAATTATGGTTTGCCGTAGCCATGTATCAATATTTATTGGTCAACACTTTTGCCTTACCTAATAACACTTCTACCATAGCTATTTCTGAAGCACTTGGATATTTCTCTTTAATAGTTTCAAAATAGGCTAAAGCCTTATCTGCCTTACCCAAATCTAAAGCAATGGTACCAGCTTTATAAAGGTACATAGGCGTAGTGTAATTGTTTTCACGCATTTCAGCAGCTTGTTCATAATACTCTAAGGCATCATCTAATTGATTTAACTGCACAAAGGCGTCTCCAATATTTCCTTTAGCTAAAGGCGCCAAGATTTCATCATCACTTGAAAAAGCACTTAAATAGGTGACCGCATTTTTGTAATCTTTCAATTTTAAATAAGAAGTACCCGCATAATAATTTGCTAGATTTGCAGCTGGTGTTCCGCTGTATTCATCGATAATATCAAGCATTCCGAACTTACCTTCGCCTCCATTTAATGCTAAATTGAATAACGAGTCTTTTTCTACACTATTAACAGCCTGATCAAAATATTTTTGAGCTTGAAACATATCGTTCATGGCATTCGCTTGTTTTGGTTTGGCAATAAACTCAGAATATCCTAAATATCCTAAAACCACCGCAGCGACAATACCAATAATAATGAATATGAATTTTTGGTTTTTCTCAACAAAAGCTTCTGTTTTTGAAGCCGATTCATCAAGGGTATTAAAAACTTCAGCCGTTGTTGAGCCTGTCTCAATATCGTGTAATTTCTCTTCTTTATTTTTAGGTTTGTATCCTCTTTTATTATAAGTGGCCATATATTCTATATTAATGCGTCGCAAAAATATAATTTTTCTTCATAATTAAAAGGTTATTTATTTGTTATTTTTGAATAATTTGTACGGCACTAAACTCAAATCCATTAAAAAAAGACTTTAAGTTACTTTTTGTATGATTTTAAAATCACTTTCATTACTCAACTATAAAAATTTTGACAGTAAAACATTCATTTTCAATGAAAAAATAAATTGTATTGTTGGAAATAATGGCATGGGCAAAACGAACGTTTTGGATGCCATTTACCATTTATCGTTTGGGAAAAGTTATTTTAATCCGGTGGCTACTCAAAATATTAAACACGATACTGACTTTTTTGTGGTCAATGGCGATTATGTAAAACATGATAAGCCCGAAAAAGTCATTATAAGTTTAAAGCGAGGACAAAAAAAAATCATCAAAAGGAATGGAAAAGATTATGAAAAATTCAGTGAGCATATTGGGTTTTTACCATTGGTTATCATATCACCAGCAGACAGGGATTTGATTATTGAAGGTAGTGATACCAGACGTAAATTTATAGATAGTGTCATTTCCCAAAGTGACAAATCTTATTTAACAGATTTAATCAATTATAACAAAATACTTACCCAACGAAATGCCCTGTTAAAATACTTTGCGTTGAATCACACTTTTAATGGTGACACTTTAGATGTTTACAACGCTCAGCTAACAGATTATGGTACTAAAATTTTTAAGAAGCGTGACGCCTTTTTAAAAGAGTTTATACCGATTTTTAAATCAAGATATCAAGTGATAAGTCAAGGCCATGAAACCGTGAATTTAGTTTACCAAAGTGATTTATTTGAGAACCAACTTGACACACTTTTAAAGAATACCATTAACAAGGATAAAGCCTTGCAATACACAAACGTGGGTATCCATAAAGATGATTTACACTTTAATATAGAGGAACATCCCATAAAAAAATTTGGCAGCCAAGGTCAACAAAAATCGTTTTTAATAGCTCTAAAACTAGCCCAATTTGATTTCATCAAGAAACAAAGTGGCGATAATCCTATCTTGCTATTAGATGATATTTTTGATAAATTAGATGAACAACGTGTTTCACAAATTATAAAACTGGTGGACAATGAAATTTTTGGACAAATTTTTATAAGTGATACACATGCCGACAGAACCGAAAATGCCATTAAACAAGTACACCAATCGTATGAAATCTTTAAGCTTTAAAACATGAAACGCCTTGTTATCTTTTTTTTTATTCTTATCCACTTAAACTGTTCAAAAAATCCTGAACCATACATTCAGTATCTTGATGGTTATTGGGAAATTGAAAAAGTTATCCTTGCATCTGGTGAAGAGCACAATTATTCTTACAATGAATTTATTGACTATTTTAAGCTAACAGATAGCCTAACGGGTTTTAGAAAAAAATTAAAACCAGCATTAAACAATACCTTTGAAGCCTCTGATGATGTAGAATTTTTCAAACTTAAAATAGAACATGATAGTTTAAATATTTATTACCACACAAATTTTTCAAACTGGAAAGAAACTATTTTATTAGCCTCAAAAACTGAATTAAAAATAATAAATGAGGAAAAGAATATTTATATTTATAAACCCTACAAGCCTTTAAATTTAGACTAATGTCAAAACGTAATAATGACCATATAAGCATAGCCGATGCCTTGAAAGAATTTGTTGAAACCAATAAACTGGAAACTGGTTTAAACAAAGTTAATGTTGCCGATGCCTGGGAAAAACTTATGGGAAATGGCGTAAACCACTACACTACTTCTGTACAATTAGAAAGAAATACGCTATATGTGCAACTTAGTTCCAGTGTTTTAAGGGAAGAATTAAGTTATGGGAAAGAAAAAATAATAAACCTGCTAAATGAAGAATTAGGAAAGGATTTAATTAAAAAACTGATACTACGATAATTACAATTAAAAATAAAAATTCAATTATGGTAATTATTTTAATAATTAGTTTATCTTTGTAACTTAATTTTTATAATATTTAAACAATGAGTAAAGGTACAGTAAAATTCTTCAACGATTCAAAAGGTTTTGGATTCATTATTGAAGATGGCAACAACAAAGAACATTTTGTACACATTTCTGGATTAATCGATGAAATTCGTGAAGGTGATGCAGTAGAATTCGATTTACAAGATGGTAAAAAAGGACTGAACGCAGTAAACGTAAAAGTAATCTAATATATACTTTAACATGTTACAAGTTAAAGCCTATCAAAATTTGATAGGCTTTTTTTGTTAACTTCAATGGGTTCCTTTTTGCATAAAAAAAGCTTATTACCAAGTAACAAGCTTCTATATATTCTCATAAAAATCAATTAAAACATCTCTCTTCCTGAGAAATGAAAAGCACTTTCAATAGCAGCGTTTTCATCGCTATCACTTCCATGAACAGCGTTTTCACTTATTGAATTTGCAAATAATTTACGGATGGTTCCTTCTGCAGCATCAGCAGGATTGGTTGCACCAATAAGAGTTCTAAAATCTTCCACAGCATTATCTTTTTCTAATATAGCAGCTACAATAGGACCTCTGGTCATATATTCCACTAATTCTCCAAAAAAAGCGCGCTCTTTGTGGATAGCATAAAATGTTTCAGCATCTTTATTAGTCATTTGAGTTAATTTCATGGCTACAATTCTAAATCCTGAAGCTGAAATTTTTTCTAATATTGCGCCAATGTGTCCTTTTTCAACCGCATCTGGCTTAAGCATGGTAAATGTTCTATTTGTTGCCATTTTAAATTTTTTAATATCATTCAAAAGTAATATATTTTAAAGAAACGGCAAACTTCAATATGTTTGAATTAACTCTTGAAGTTTAACATCATTCATACCTCTCATTTGCATGATAATTTCTCTTTTTTTAAAATTAAAATGTAGGAGTCCAAAACTTATCTCAGAAATAACTTTACCAACTCTATATGAATTAAGTTCACCTGAATAATTGGTGTAAGAGTGCGTTAATCCACTTGAAGTAAAATCTACCAACGGGTAATCCATTCCTTTAATGTCCATTTTAGAAAATTCTGAAATATGACGATCTCCCGAAAGCAACAAAACCCCTTTTGCTTTAGATTCTGAGATTAGTGTTGTTAATCGATCTACTTCATGTGGAAAATTACCCCAAGTTTCAAAACCATGCTCTTTAGATAAAAACTGAATGCTACTTACAATAATATTGAAATCTGCCTTTGAGGTTTTTAGATTTTCCTCTAACCAAACCCATTGCTGTTCTCCTAAAACCGTACCTACACCATACTTGTTAGGTTTATATCGTTTTTTAGTTTCATCATCATCCGTTAAAGAGCTTCTAAAATATCGGGTATCTAATATTATAATGTTAATAGTCCCCTTTTTATGGTGAATAATTTCTGAGTGATAAACGCCTGATTGTCTTCGCCTTTTGTCTGTTGGAGAAACACCTATAAAATCTAAAAACTGCTGTTGACTTTCCTTCTTTTTTACAAATTCTAAACCGCCATCATTTAAACCATAATCATGGTCATCCCAAGTTCCTAAAATTTTTGCAGATTCTATAAGCTTTTTATAATTCTTATCCGATAACTGTTGATTATAGTCCAACTTCATTTTCGTCATATTATCGGTATCAGAATAAATATTATCACCACCCCAAATCCATAGGTTAGGATTGTGTTTTAAAATGGAAGTCCATAATAAATTGGGGACATCTTGTTTGTTACAAGACCCAAAAGCAATCGTATAATCGTATTCTATGGTATCTTTATTTAGTCTAAAATCATTATCTAAAACCTTATTTGTACTTTTACAATTATGTAAAAACATACAACTTACCACCCATAAAACTTGTATAAATATTTTCATTTGTAAATAATTTTCATCAAATATAATTCAAAAAACACTAAATGATTTCAAACGATTTGTTATTAAATTGTATATTCGTAAACTATGAACAAGCAAGATATTTCAGGCATAAAGCAACTTTTTTTAACCCAAAAAAACATTGTGATTGTCCCACATAAAAACCCAGATGGCGATGCTATGGGCTCTACCTTAGGTTTATACCATTATCTTAAAAAATACCATCATAATGCCAAGGTTATTTCCCCAAATGATTATCCTGCTTTTTTAAAATGGATTCCTGGAGACAACACGGTTTTAAAATATGATAGCGACACAGAAATGTGCCATAAATTGATTGCCGATGCTGATATTATTTTTACTTTAGATTTTAATGCTTTGCATAGAACAGGTGGCATGGAATCTAATTTGGAACAAAGCAAGGCTATCAAAATTTTAATTGATCACCATCAAGAACCTCATAATTATGCATCCTATATCTTTTCTGATGTTAGTAAGAGCTCTACGTGTGAAATGGTTTATGATTTTATAACCATGCTTGAAGACCATTCTTTGATAGATTCAGACATTGCAACCTGCCTGTATTTAGGCATCATGACAGATACTGGCTCATTCCGGTTTCCAAGTACCACAAGTACAACCCACAGAATTATTGCCGATTTAATAGAAAAAGGCGCCAATAATACTTTTATACACAATCAGGTTTATGATACCAATAGCCATGAAAGGTTACAACTATTAGGTTGTGCTCTTAGCAATTTAAAGGTTATTCCAGAGTTGAAAACAGCCTACATATCCTTATCTCAAGATGAACTAAACAAGTACCATTTCAAAAAAGGCGATACTGAAGGTTTTGTAAATTATGGTTTATCATTAGAAAACATCGTTTTTGCGGCAATCTTTATTGAAAACAAACAAGAAGGCATCATTAAGATATCCTTCAGATCTAAAGGAAGTTTTTCAGTAAACGATTTTTCAAGGGCCTATTTTAATGGTGGCGGACATATAAATGCCGCTGGTGGCATTAGCGAATTATCTTTAAATGAAACCATTAAAAAATTTATTAGTATATTACCCAACTATTCAAACGCCCTGAATGATGAATAAAATACTTTATGCAACCTTGGTGATTCTTGTATTTTTAAGTTGCAAGTCACCTGAAGCCAGAAAACCTATTTCAGTAAAAACGGCCTCATTTATTGATGCTTCTGTGGAACGAAACAAAAAATTGAATGCCAAAGAAGAGGCAAGCATTGAAAAGTTTCTGACCGATAAAAATATTGATTACATCGCATCTCAAAGCGGATTTTGGTATTATTACAATACAAAGTCCTACGTCGATTCGTTAAAAACTCCATCTTTCGGTAATATTATAAACTTTAATTATGATGTTAAATCTTTAAACGGCAATGTCATCTATTCAAAAGAAGATATTAAAACCCAATCCTACGCCATGGATCAAGAAGAACTTTTTACAGGTCTGCGTGAAGGATTAAAACTTATGAAAAAAGGAGAAACCGTAACATTTTTATTTCCCTCTCAAAAAGCTTTCGGTTATTATGGTGACGAAAATAAAATTGGCTCAAACATGCCTCTCGTTTGTGAAGTTACTGTAAATTCTATCAGCGAAAAATAAATCCTTTTAAATGAGGTTATTAAAAGACATCCATAAAATTTTACTGTTTGGCTTTTTGTTAGTAATCTTTTCATGCCAAAATAAATATCCAGAACTGGATGAAGGCATTTATGCTGAATTTATTACCTCAAAAGGCATCATGCTTGCAAAGCTTCATTATCAAAAAACGCCCTATACGGTTGCAAATTTCATATCGCTAGCGGATGGAACCAACAAATTGGTGGACAGTATTTACCGAGGCAAAAAATTTTATGATGGCACTATTTTCCATAGAGTTGTTGATAGTTTTATGATTCAAGGTGGAGATCCTACAGGCACCAGTTATGGAAATCCAGGCTATCGATTTGACGATGAATTTATTACCGACCTAAAACATGATAAGCCAGGTGTTTTAGGTATGGCAAATCCAGGACCCAATACCAATGGAAGCCAATTCTATTTTACGGAAACGGCAAATTCCAATTTAGATAACATTCACACTATTTTTGGAGAGTTAATTTCAGGTTTTGATGTGCTTGACTCAATTTCTAATGTTAAAACTTCTAAGGAAAATCAAAAACCTTTAGAAGATGTCATCTTAAAAAAAGTGACTATTATTAAAATTGGAATTAAGGCCAATGCTTTTGATGCAGCCAATGTTTTTATGAATCATTTTGCAGAATTAGAACGTCTTGAAAAGAAACGAAAAAAACAGGAGCAAGCCCTTTTAAAAGCAACTAAAGAAAAATTTAATTCACAACAAAAAAATTCAACCCTATTACCTTCTGGTTTGCAATACTTTATAACAACAAAAGGCGATGGAAAGAAATTAAAAGAAACTTCAAAAATTTTAATGCATTATGCGGTTTATTTTGATGATGGAAAATTATTACAAACCTCTAAAGAAGAAATAGCTAAAGCTTTAAACGCAGTTGATGCTGATCAAAACGAAAACAATACCTACCAACCCATAAAAGCAGATTTAAGTCCGAATGCCAAGATGGTAGCCGGTCTAAAAGAAGGCCTTAAACAATTACAAGTTGGTGACAAAGCAACGATTTTCATTCCATTTTATTTGGCTTATGGCGAAACGGGTAATACGTTTATTCCGCCAAAAGCAAACCTTATTTTTGAAGTTGAAATTTTAGAATTGACCAAATAATGTTAGTTTAAAATCACCAACCTTGTTTTCTAAAAAGCAATTTTTACTTGTAATTATTCTAAAGAAACATTCTAAAAGTTCTATCAAACCTTTATATTTACCTTATAAAAACAGAACCTATGTACGCATTAAAATTTGACTGGAATCCAATAACTGGAATCGATATAATAGGAAATTTTAAACTTCACTTTTACAGTGTTATGTGGATTGTGGCTTTTATGTTAGGCTGGTACATTATGAAACGTATTTTTACCAAAGAAAAAGTTTCATTAGACTATTTAGATCCGTTATTTATTTACACCGTTTTAGCTACCATGATTGGTGCGCGTTTAGGTCATGTATTATTTTACCAATCTGAATTAATATCACAAGATTTTTTAAGTATTTTTCTTCCTATAAGAACCAAGCCAACGTTTGAGCTCACAGGTTTTCAAGGATTGGCAAGTCATGGCGCAGCCATTGGTATTATTATAGGCATGTATTTATATCGAAAAAAATACAACTACAAATCTATGTTATGGATCTTAGACCGCGTTGTTATTTCTGTTGCTTCTGGAGCGGTTTTTATTAGAATTGGAAATTTTATAAACTCTGAAATTATTGGAAAAGTAACCGAATCTGATTTTGGGGTTCGTTTCATTCAGGATTTTTATTATAAGAGCGAAATTGTAAAACTTACAGGTATCAAAAATGTGCAGAAAGCCTACGATGCTGTTACCGATAATCCGCAGTTTCAAAACCTTTTGGAAGCTGTTCCCTACCGTCATCCAGCACAATTATACGAATCGTTTTGTTATATTTTTGTGTTTTTAATTTTATGGTTTTTCTACACTAAAACCACTAAAAAAGATCGGACAGGATTTTTATTTGGCTTGTTTTTAGTACTGTTATGGACCATTAGATTCTTTGTGGAATTTGTAAAAGAACCTCAAGGTGATGAATATATTAACTGGTTTGGGTTGAATACCGGCCAATGGTTGAGCATTCCTTTTGTTTTAATAGGCATCTATTTTATGTTTATTTACAAACCCAAAAAAGTAGTAACATAACATGTGGGTTAAATTTGTTGGTCTATTTAAAGTCTTTGTTTTATCAGCCATTATATTAAGTGCTGCATCATGTAACCAAAAAAAAACCACGGTTAAGCCTATAGAAATCTCGTTTAAAAAAGAAGGTACGCTTAATGTTTATAAAACAACTTCTGACTCTACTCAAGTAACATTTGATATTGAGATAGCCAATAATGAGTACGAAATTCAAACAGGTTTAATGTATAGAAATTCAATGAAGGATTCTCAAGGCATGCTATTTGTTTTTGACGATGCTAGAGAACGCTTTTTTTATATGAAAAACACAAAAATACCCTTAGATTTAATTTTTATTGGCGCCAATAAAAACATTGTAAGCTTTCAAAAAAATGCCAAACCTTTAGATGAGAACTCTTTGCCTTCAAATGTTCCTGCAAAATATGTATTAGAAATTAATGCAGGACTGATTGAAAAATGGCAGATACAAGTTGGCGATAGCTTGAGTTTTACGGAATAGATTAGGAAACAAAAGTTACTGTTATTCTCTAAATTTAGGAGATAATAATTACATTAGTTCCTCATATAACGAGTTGGCCAACATACAAAGAAAGCCACCGCACAAACAGCACATTTGGTTTTTGCCAACGCTAATATCCAAAGCTGAAAAACCAAAAGAGCTGTTTTTTGCCAACGCTCGGACAGAGAAACAGACTTTAAAAAGTAAATTTGAGACGAATAGAAAAAACATAGATGAATAATAAACCTTTTGAGATTTTAACGCCCGACAAAAGATGGGCACCAGGACAAGCTCAACTTGATGCTTTCAAGAATAAATACGAAATGCTTCTTGCACCGCTTGTACATAAGGTCAGAAAAGCAGTTGAAGAATGGAGAAACAGCGATTATGAAGGAGCGACAGAAACTACAAAAGCACTTTTAAATCATTGGTTTAACAGAGAACACACCAACGAAAACGGACAAAAATTTAGTTTCTATTTTTCTCAAAGAGAATCTGTAGAGTCTGTAATTTACTTGTATGAAATAGCCAAAGCCAAGGACAAATACGAGTTACTGAAATTTGACTGTTCGGGTCGTGTCAGTACAGGTATGTTTGACGAAAATTGGACACGCTATGTAATTAAAATGGCAACAGGAACGGGAAAAACCAAAGTTTTAGGCTTGGTGTTGGCTTGGTCGTACTTCAATGCCAAATATGAAGCAGACACAGGTTTGTCAAAAAACTTCTTGGTTATTGCACCCAACATCATTGTTCTTAACAGAATTAGAAAAGATTTTGACGGACTTAAATACTTCTTTGAAGACCCTTTTATTCCAGAAAACGGTTGGGCAGACCGTGATTGGCTCAATGACTTTCAACTGACATTACACATTCAAGACGAACTGAAACCTATAACGGATTCAGGAAATATCTTTTTGACAAACATTCATAGAGTATTCTTGAATGAAGATGCAGAGCCAAGTGTAGAAGAAATGTTTTTGGGTAAAAAACCCAAACCAGATGCCGACACTTCTAAAGGCCTTGACCTTGGTAAAGTATTGAGAAGCGATAAAATTAAAGACTTGGTTATTCTCAATGACGAAGCACATCACATTCACGACCCATCTTTGGCTTGGTTTAAAAGCATTGAAGACATTAGCAACAAATTAAAGCTAAAAACAGGCAAACATATTGGCTTGCAATGTGATGTAACTGCAACGCCAAAACACAACAACGGAGCAATTTTCGTTCAGACCATTTGCGATTATCCTTTAGTTGAAGCAATTCAACAAAATGTAGTGAAATCGCCCGTTTTACCTGACGTAGCATCAAGACATAAATTAGAAGAGAAGCCATCTGATGACGTAGTAGAACGTTACAAAGACTTTATTCATTTGGGCTACATTGAATGGGAAAAGCAATACGAAGAACTAAAGAGCCAAAAAACGCCTTTGCTTTTCATTATGGCAATGACCACCAAAGAATCTGATGCGATTGCAGAATATTTAGAACGCACCTATCCATTGCTAAAAAACGCAGTGTTGAGTATTCATACCAACAGTAAAGGAGAAATTTCAGAATCATCAAGCAAAAAAGCCAAAGATGAATTGGATGTTTTGAGAAAAGCGGCTGATGATGTGGACAAAGACGATTCACCTTATAAAGCCATTTGCTCGGTTTTAATGCTTCGTGAAGGTTGGGACGTAAAAAATGTAACCACTATTGTAGGGCTTCGCCCTTTCAATGCCGATTCTAAAATTTTACCCGAGCAATCTATCGGACGTGGTTTGCGTAAAATGTTCTCGTTAGATGTTCACGAAACATTATCGGTTATTGGCACACCTGCATTTATCGAGTTTGTAGAATCCCTAAAAACAGAAGGTGTTGAATTCCAATACTCGCCAATGGGAAAGGGAAAGCGTGGTAAAAACCCTATCATTGTGGAAGTGGACAAAGAAAATCCGAACAAGGATTTAGATGAATTGGACATACCTATTCCGCAAATGACCCCAAGAATTTACAGGGAGTACAAGAATTTGGAAGACTTGGATATTTCGAAATTGAAATTTGAAAAATCACCTTTCAAAACCTTTAATTCAGAAGAATTGAAAGAAATCGTGTTTAAAGATATTGAAGATAAAATCTCTCACACAACCATATTTAAAGACAGCATTGCAGATTACAGAAACGTAATCAGCTTTTTTACGCAAGCCATTTTAAAAGAAAGCCGTTTGGTAAGTGGTTTCAACATCTTATATCCCAAAGTAGAAAGTTTTATTCAACACCAACTATTCGGAAAATCGGTTGACTTATCAGATGCCCAATCCATTCGTAACCTTTCCGAAGCACAACCCAAAGCAATTCTTTATACTGTTTTCAAAAACGCCATTAACGAGCTTACAGTAACGGATAGCGGAACGGCAGAAATTAAAAATTACATTTCGCTAAAAACAGTTCGCCCAAAAGTTACAGACGAGCAACCTTTCTTAATCCCTAAAAAATCCATTTTCAACAAAGTAATAGGCGACAATCCTTTTGAATTGGAGTTTGCTTCTTATTGTGAAAATCGTTTCGCAGATGTAGTTTCTTTTGCCAAAAACACAATGGGAGACGGTGGTGTAAATTTCAAAATTGAATATCAGGCAGAAGATGGAAACATTAGAGAATACTTTCCAGACTTTTTTGTAAAGACAAACGACAAAAACGTTTTTATAGTGGAAACCAAAGGACGTGAAGATTTAGACGATATAAGAAAAGTAAGGCGATTGGCTCAATGGTGTACAGATGTAAATGAACAACAAAACGATAAAACATACACAGCCATTTACGTCAAACAAGAAGATTGGGAAAAACACCAAGCCAGTTTAAAATCATTTAATGACGTTAAAGCCATTTTTCCCGCAGAGTAAAACAATAATTATGGCAAAGAACAAAAAGATAGAAGTAAAAGGCACTGAAATTACCTTCTTTAAAGGCAAGGGTGATGATTATATTTCGCTGACAGATATCGCACGATACAAAGATGCTATGCACACTGACAGCATCATTCAAAATTGGTTGCGAAACAGAAATACCATAGAATTATTAGGCTTTTGGGAGCAAATGTATAACCCTAATTTTAAACCCCTCGAATTCGAGGGGTTTAGAAAACAAGCTGGTCTCAATAGCTTTGTACTTACACCCAAACGCTGGATTGAAAGCACCAATGCTATTGGGATTATTTCCAAAGCCGGTAGATATGGTGGCACTTTTGCCCATAAAGATATTGCCTTTGAGTTCGCTTCCTGGATTTCTATTGAGTTCAAATTGTACATCATCAAAGAATTCCAACGCCTAAAAAATGAGGAAAGCGACCGACTTAAACTCGAATGGAATTACCAGCGCCACCTTACAAAAGTGAATTATCTCATTCACACCGATGCCATTAAAGAAAATCTTATCCCAACTGCAATCAATAAACAACAAGCTGCAATCATCTATGCTAACGAAGCCGATGTACTCAATGTAGCCCTATTTGGTAAAACAGCTAAGCAATGGCGAGACGAAAACCCCAACGAAAAAGGTAATATACGCGATACGGCTACTATTGAACAATTGGTGGTATTGTCCAATATGGAAAGCACCAACGCTCTATTGATTCATCAGGGTTTGCAACAAAGTCAGCGACTTTTACAATTGAATAGTTTGGCGATTACCCAAATGAAGTCCTTGTTGAAGCACCAAAACATCAAAAAATTAAAGTAAATGAATCTAACAGATAAAGAAAAAGAATTTGTTATTCAGGCGATTAAAAATAATCAGCCTATACCAAAAGAGTACATATACAAAATGCACAGTGATGAAGAAGATGTATTTCTATTTTGGAACGGCAGAAAAGAAGACATTACCAATGCTGCTTTGCCTTTTCACCACATTGAGCATATAGACGAGCCAAGAAAAGAAGATACTTCGGGGCAAACCATTTCTATGTTCGATACCAAAGGCAGACAAAAAGCAGGGTGGCATAACAAACTAATTTGGGGTGACAACAAACTCATTCTGTCCTCTTTAGCAAATGGCCCTATGCGTGAAGAAATAGAAAAAGAAGGTGGACTAAAATTGGTGTACATTGACCCACCTTTTGCTGTTGGTGCAGATTTTAGCCATACCATAGAACTCAACGGAGAAACTGCTACTAAAAGCCAAAGTGTATTAGAAGAAATTGCCTATCGGGATACCTGGCAAAAAGGGATTTCTTCCTACTTGAGTATGATGTATGAACGATTGAAACTTATTCATAATCTCTTAGCCGAAGATGGTAGCATTTACCTGCATTGTGATTATAGAGTAATTAGTCATTTACGGATTATAGTGGACGATATCTTTGGTACTAACAATTTCTTAAGAGAAATAATTTGGTCAATTGAAACTTCTTCGGGGTTTAAAGCTCAAACCCAAAATTGGATTCGGGGTCACGACAATATTTTGTTTTATTCGAAATCATCAAAGAATATCTTTAATAAAGAATTTTTCATCTTGGATGAAAAAACTGTAAAAAGGTATGATAAAATTGATGATTCAGGACAAAAATATAAGGTTTATTACAATCCTGATGGTTCTGAAAGAAGAGTATATTTAAATAGTTCTAAGGGTCGCCCGGTTACAGATACTTGGTCCGATATCATTGGGTTCCAGACCGTAAATAATACAGGTGAATATCTTGGGTACCCCACTCAGAAGCCAGAAGCTCTTTTGGAACGCATCATCAAAGCCAGTAGTAACGAAGGTGATTTGGTTGCCGATTTCTTTTGTGGTAGTGGTACCACAGCAGCCGTTGCCGAGAAACTCAATAGAAAATGGATAACTACCGATTTGGGCAGATTTTCTATTCACACCACCAGAAAACGGCTTATCAATGTTCAAAGAGAACTGAAAGAAAATGGCAAGGATTTTAGAGCTTTTGAGATTTTGAATTTGGGCAAGTACGAAAGGCAATTTTTTATAGATGATTTGGTCAACGGGCAGCGTAAACGCAAAGAAGAAGCCTATTTAGATTTGATTTGTAGAGCATATTCCGCTCAACGCATAGAAAACTATGCTACCCTTCACGCCAAAAAAGCAAGTCGTTTTGTGCATATTGGTCCTTTAGATATGCCAGTAACCCAAAGCAGAGTGCAAGAAATTTTTGAAGAGTGCAGAACCAATTTGATTACACAAATAGACGTATTGGGCTTTGAATTTGAAATGGGCTTGCAACCACGCATCAACCAAGAATTTAAAGAACAAGGCGTTGATATTCGTTTGCGTTACATTCCTAAAGATGTATTCGACCCAAGAGCCGTGGACAAAGGGCAAGTGAAGTTTTATGATGTTTCGTATTTACAAGCCAAATCCATCATCAAAGGCAACAAAGTAAAAATTGAACTCACCGACTTTGTAACCAACTACACCCAAGACGATATAGAAGACATACAAGAAAGTATGCGGGCAGGAAGTAAAGTGGTGATAGAAAACGGGCAAATAATTAAAGTAAGCAAGGACAAAAACGGCATTATCAACCGAGAAACCTTAACGGAGAATTGGCACGATTGGATTGACTATTGGAGCGTGGACTTTGACTATGACAGCAAAAAGGAAATCATACGCATCAAAAACGAGGCAGGAGAAATAGAAGAACAATGGACAGGCAACTACATTTTTGAAAACGAATGGCAGACTTTCCGCACCAAACAAGACCGAACATTGGAATTTGTTTCAGCCGAACACGAATATCCAAATAAGAAAACATACAGAGTAATGGTAAAAGTGGTCGACATTTTAGGAGTGGACACCAGTCAAATTTTAGAAATCAAACTATAATGCCAACGCTAAAAGCCATACACATTTGCAATTACTCACGAGCTAGTAGATTTTTTTTGGAGTTCGTGAACTTCGTTTCGCACCAGCCACCGCTGCAACCAAAAATTGCAAAAGAGTATGTCTTTGCCAACGCTAACAGACGGACGAAAAAAAAGTACGATTGCCCAACAATGGCTATACGTAATGCGGGCGAAAGTGCTGATATAAAAGTAATTATATTAAATAAACTAACAGCTAAACGGAAAGTGAAGTGCCTTGAAATCCCGCACTACGCATAGCCTAGACCGTTGTAAACAATTTGACAAACGAAAATAATAGATAATAATAATATATAAAATGGCAAAATTTTTAGACACCCAAGGAGTATCATATTTTTTAAAACAGTTAATTGATAATGCTCAAGATAAGCTATATCTTATAAGTCCTTATTTACAATTAAATAAATAAAAAAAATACAAAATATTTTTTTTCGGGAGTGATGTCTTTCAGACTGACAAGGTAACTTGATTGAAGCCCCCATGTCTTTTCTCCATTTTTTGGTATACCCACCTTGATTTCTAAAAATTCAAAGAAATAAATATAAAAGTTGCAATAAGTTGAAATCTATAAGATATTTAAATCAAGTAAAACTTAGAAATGAACACAATCGCAAAAAAGTGACACGAAAAGTGACACATTAATAAAACAAAAAAATGCAACAAACTTTATATCAGTTTATTGCATTTTATATTAGTGACCGCGAAGGGATTCGAACCCCCAACCCTCAGAGCCGAAATCTGATATTCTATCCAATTGAACTACGCAGCCTTTTTATTAATTATTTTTAATTGACTATTTATTATTGCAATGAATAATATTACACCTAGCATTTTTTATAACAGCTTGGCTTTTACTATATTGGAAATGGTTTTACCATCGGCTTTTCCTGTTAATTCTTTGCTTACAATTCCCATCACTTTTCCCATATCTTTCATGCCTTCTGCTCCTATTTTTTTAATGGTTTCTAACACAACCTTTTCAATGTCTTCTTCACTTAAAGACTCTGGTAAAAATTGACTTATTACTTCTGCTTCTGCCAGTTCTGGAGCTGCTAAATCTTCTCTTCCTTGTTCTAAATATATGGCAGCACTATCTTTTCGTTGTTTAACTTGCTTTTGAAGCAACTTAAACTCTTGTTCCTGAGTCAATTCGTCTGAAGCACCGCTTTCTGTTTGAGCTAATAAAATAGCAGACTTTACCGCTCTTAAAGCAGTAAGTGTTGTGGTGTTTTTCTCCTTCATTGCAATTTTCATTGCTGTCATAATATCTTGTTGTAAACTCATTTTTTCAAAATAATTATTAGAATGCGAAGATACTAAGAAATTAAGATTTGAACCTTTACTGTTACACAAATTTTTGAACAAATAAAAAACCCAAAAGCTGAGGGAAACTTTCGGGTTAAAAAAACTTGTAGGTTAAATAGTTAATTTTTAATCAACATTATCATGCAAGAACGAATTATTGCTTCGTAGTTGTATTTCATCATTATCATCAAGGCCAATACTGGTTCTTGAGATATTGGTTTCTGAAGAATGTTGAACTTCTTTTAAATCTACGCCTTGGCGTTTATAAGCTGGCACCTTTTCAATATCATCAATTTTTGCGTTATTGAATTTATAATTGAAATCTTTCATTTTGCGTCTGCGTTCTGCTGCACGCTCTTTAAGCATATCAGAAATTGGACTATTCATTGGGTCTATGTCTTCTTCTACGTTATCAACGTGCTCCTTGGTTATTGTTTTCTTTTCAAAAACTATTTCCTGATCAAAACCTTCAATAACTTCTTCTTTAACATTTGGCTGTTTTTTATTCATTGAAGATTCTATTTCAATATAATCATCTAAAGCGTAACGAATATCTCCTTTTTCGTTGGTTTCGTTAACTGTTATAAGCTCTACATAATCGTTTACAGAAATTTTCTTTACTTCATCTTCATCTAGTTTGTACTCTATAACATCTTTTTTATTTTCTTCTGAAAATTCTTTATTTGAAATTGGTAAATCAAAGGTTAAAGTGATTTGCTGCTCTTCTTCTACCACTTCTTCAACAGGAAACGACATTCTTGTTACCGGTTTGATAATAAAGTCTTCTTCCTCTTGAACATTTGCTCTTACTTCTTCATAAATCACCTTAATGTTTCTTATAATTTCAGATGTTGGAATTAATTGAAAATCATCTGATTGGCTTTTTTCATTCTCAGTGTGTAGGTCATTGTCTTTCTTTTTTTCTTCTTGACAATCTTCAAAATCTAAAACATGCCTAAGTACTGGTGGTTCTTCTTTTTTCTGCAACTCAATAACTGGTGCAATAATAACGGGTTCACGTTCTTTAGAAACTACTTCATCTTCACCAAGAGAATGGACCACTTTTTTAGCTTCTGTATTTGAAATTTCGTCTTGTTGCTCTACATTAAAACCTGTTGCTATAATGGTTACAGCTATAGATTCTTCGAGTGATTCATCTTCACCTACACCCATAATAATATTTGCGCCATGACCAGCTTCATTTTGGATATGATCATTGATTTCTCCTATTTCATCGATGGTAATTTCATGAGAGCCTGAAACGATAAGCAGCAATACATTTTTAGCTCCGCTAATTTTATTATCATTTAATAAAGGGGAATCTAAAGCTTTTCTAATGGCATCTTGAGCACGATTTTGTCCTGAAGCCAAAGCAGATCCCATAATGGCCGTTCCACTATTACTCAATACCGTTTTAGCATCACGTAAATCGATGTTTTGTGTGTAATGATGTGTAATAACCTCAGCAATACCACGAGCAGCGGTTGATAATACTTCATCAGCTTTTGAAAATCCAGCTTTAAAACCAAGATTACCATAAACTTCCCTAAGTTTGTTATTGTTAATTACAATTAATGAATCTACTACAGATCTTAAATTTTCAATCCCTTTTTGAGCTTGCTCAATACGCATTTTTCCTTCAAACTGAAAAGGCATCGTTACAATTCCAACCGTTAAAATATCTAAATCTTTAGCCATTTTAGCAATGATTGGCGCTGCACCGGTACCAGTTCCTCCACCCATTCCAGCTGTAATAAAAACCATTTTGGTATTGGTATCAAGCATATTTGAAATATCCTCGAAACTTTCAACGGCCGATTGCTCTCCTACATGAGGATTGGCTCCTGCACCTAAACCTTCGGTTAAATTAACGCCTAATTGAATTTTGTTTGGTACACCACTATTTTGAAGCGCTTGTGCATCTGTATTACAAATGTAAAAGTCTACTCCTTTAATGCCTTGTTGGAACATGTAATTGATGGCATTACTGCCACCGCCTCCAACACCAATAACTTTAATGACATTTGATTGGTTTTTGGGTAAATCAAACGCGATACTTTCGAATTCTTTATTGCTGCTCATAAATTCTGTTTTACTGGTATTAATACTAATTTTTATTTTTTATTATCAATGGATGGTTTTATTCTATTTATAATCTTTTCTATTCGGCGTTATCTAAAAAGTCTTTAACTCTTTCTGTTAACTTATCAAGAAATGATCGTCTCTCTTTTACTGGTTTTTCTTCAATGATTTCTTGAGGTTTTAAATCATTGATTTTTGCTTCTTCAATTTGTTCGGCACGTTTTCTTTCATGACGCTTTAAACCATCAAGAACCAATCCTACAGCGGTTGCATATAGTGGACTGGTTACATCATCGTCGCTATCGCCTGCTAAATGCTCGTTTGGGTAACCTATTCTGGTGTCCATGCCCGTAATATATTCTACCAACTGTTTTAGGTGCTTTAACTGACTGCCACCACCTGTTAAAACAATGCCTGCAATGAGTTTTTTCTTTTGTTCTTCGTGGCCATAATTTTTTATCTCAACGTACACTTGTTCTACAATTTCAACCACTCTGGCATGAATGATTTTTGAAAGATTTTTAAGCGTGATTTCTTTAGGCTCTCTGCCACGCAAACCTGGAATTGAAACAATTTCGTTGTCTTTATTTTCTCCTGGCCATGCTGAGCCAAATTTTATTTTTAACAGTTCAGCTTGTTTTTCAATAATTGAACAACCTTCTTTAATATCTTCGGTTATGACATTACCTCCAAAAGGAATGACGGCTGTATGACGAATAATACCATCTCTGAAAATGGCCAAATCCGTAGTACCACCTCCAATATCTATTAAGGCAACACCAGCTTCTTTTTCTTCTTGACTTAGCACGGCATTTGCAGATGCCAATGGTTCTAAGGTTATCCCTTCTAAATTTAAACCTGCACTTTGCACGCAACGACCAACATTTCTAATGGATGAAACCTGACCCACAACCACATGAAAGTTCGCTTCCAATCGTCCTCCATACATACCAATAGGTTCTTTTATTTCTGCTTGTCCATCAACTTTAAACTCTTGTGGTAACACATGAATAATTTCTTCACCTGGCAACATGACTAATTTATGAACCTGATTGATAAGTTTATCAATATCATTCTCATCAATAACCAAATCTGAATTTGGCCTGGTAATATAATCACTATGCTGAAGGCTTCGAATATGCTGACCTGCAATACCAACCGTAACACCTTCAATCTTAATTTCAGATGTTGCTTCTGCTTCCTGAACAGCTTGCTGAATGGATTGAATGGTTTGAGTAATGTTATTTACAACACCACGGTGAACACCTAGACTTTTGGATTTTCCTATTCCTAAAATCTCTACTTTGCCGTATTCATTCTTACGCCCAATCATAGCCACAATTTTTGTGGTTCCTATGTCTAGTCCTACTGCTATATTATGCTCCATAGTTTACGTTTTGGTACATACTACTTGATTATCAAATTGTAAATTAACTTTACTGTAATTATTAAGGGTTTTATCCTGTAGGTTTTTTTGATAGAACGCTTTGAGGTTATTTATTTTTTTATCTAGATAATTAATACTTCCAAGTTTAACAACAAAACTGCATTGACGTAACTTTAAGTACAACGTTTGATTAGCGTCTTGATGAATTCCAATAACATTCTTCATTAAAAAATCGTCACTTTTAATTTTGTTGGCAACTATAAAAATATTTTCTAAATTATTTTTATTCACAAACCCTGTCACTAAAGGAACTCTAGCTGTAAAATTGTTTGACAATGGCATATAAAAACCTTCGTCATCAATGTAATAAGACTCCGCAGTGTTCACTCTTGCTATAGGTGTTTTTTGTTCAATATCAGCCTTAACTACTCCATTTACAGTAACATACACTTCAGCTGATTTAATCATTTGGTTAGATTTTAGGGACTTCTCTAATTGGTTCAAATCTAAAGTTTCTTTAGCCATATTTTTAACACTGCGTTGATTTTGTATTAACAATTTACTAACAGTTTCATGGGTTACAAATAGATTGCATTCACCCTTAAACCGAATGTCAACATCAGTTACTTTTCTTGCCATGTTCCTATTGGCCGAAAAAGCAAATAAAAATATAACAATGCCAAAAAGCATGATCATTTTTATGTAATTCCAGTTAACTCGCAATGCTCAATTCTTTTTTAATATGTTTAACTTCTTCACCAATATCACCTGCTCCAATAGTTAGCAAAATTTGAGCTTTACTCTCGCGAATTTTCTGCATCATTTCTGCTTTACTGATAAGCTGTTTATTTGGATTCTTTATTTTATTCAATAACCATTTTGATGTAACACCTTCAATAGGCAATTCTCTTGCCGGATAAATATCAAGCAACATAATGTCATCAAACTGAGAAAGGCTCTTTGCAAAATCATCTACAAAATCTCTGGTTCTACTATACAGATGTGGTTGAAAAATAGCCAATACTTTTTTATTGGGATACATTTCTCTCACTGCTTGATGTACGGCATTAATTTCTTCTGGATGATGGGCGTAATCATCAATAAAAACAAAATCATCTGTTTTTATATGATAGGTAAATCGTCTTTTAACCCCTTTGTAAGATGCTAATGCCTTAGCGAGCTGGCGGTAAGGGCAACCGTACTCCACAGCCATCGCTAAGGCTATTAATGCATTTGACAGATTATGTCTACCAGGCAGGTTAAATTGAAAATTTTCTAGCACGGTTGTTGGTGTTTTAACATCAAAAACATACGTGCCATTTTGTATTTTTATATTGGTTACTGAATAGTCTGAATCATCTTCAATACCATAAGTTATACCTTGTAATGGAAGGCCATTTTTTATAAATAATTTACCATGGTCCTTAACTTTTTTAGAAAAATCTTCAAACGATTTTTTTAATTGTAAGGCGTCACCATAAATATCTAAATGATCGGCATCCATAGAGGTAATGCAAGCCATATCTGGAGATAATGTTAAAAAAGAACGGTCAAATTCATCAGCTTCAACCACCGTTACCTCGGTTCCATTCATAATTAAATTGGAATTGTAATTTTCACTGATTCCTCCTAAAAAAGCTGTTAAAGGCACCTGACATTCATACATTAAATGCCCAAGAATACTTGTTGTAGTTGTTTTTCCATGAGTTCCTGCAACAGCTAAACAAAATGTGTTTTCTGTAATGAATCCTAAAACCTGAGAACGTTTTAAAACGTTAAAACCATTGGTTTTATAATACATTAACTCTTTATGATTGCTAGGAATAGCAGGTGTGTAAATAACCAATGTCTTTTCAGCAATTAAAAAAGGTGATTCAATGTTATGAACAGCATCTTCAAAATGAACGTGAATCCCTAAAGCTACAAGGTTCTCTGTTAACTCTGTTGGCGTTTTATCAAAACCTGCAACATACTTATTATTAGCATGGAAATATCTTGCTAAAGCACTCATGCCAATGCCTCCAATTCCAATTAAATAAACATTATGTATATTGCTAAGGTTCATATTATTTTTTTAGAAGTTTAACCACTTCATCCGATATTTCTTTGGTAGCATTTACTAATGCTAATTTTTTAATGTTTGCTCCTAATTTTTTTTGATTTCCTGAAGATTGAATTAATTGCGAAAATTTATTCTCAAAATCCACCTCTAAATCTTCTTCTTTAATAAGGATTGCTGCTTCTTTGTTTACAATAGATAAGGCATTTTTAGTTTGATGATCTTCAGCTACATTGGGTGACGGAATAAAAATGACTGGTTTTCCAACAATACATAGCTCTGAAACCGAACTTGCTCCTGCTCTTGAGATAATTATATCGGCCGCCGCATAGGCAAAATCCATGTTGTTTAAAAAAGGATATACCTGAATATCTTTTGTGTTATTATAAATTTTATATTGATTATAATACAAGGTTCCACATTGCCAAATAACTTGCACGTTTTGGGTATTTAAAAAGTCCAATTTTTTTTCAATAAGTTCGTTTATACGCCTTGCTCCCAAGCTTCCACCCAAAACCAATAAGGTGTATTTTCCATATTTTAAATTGAAAAAATCTTTTGATTGTAAGGTTTTACTCTCTATGTTTAGCAAATCTTGACGAACAGGATTTCCTGTTTTTATTATTTTATCTTTTGGAAAAAAACGCTCTAACCCATCATAGGCCACACAGATTTTTTGAGCCTTTTTGGCTAGTAATTTGTTTGTAATTCCTGGATATGAATTTTGCTCTTGAATTAAACATGGAATATTTTTTATTGCCGCCATGTATAATAATGGCCCACTTGCAAATCCACCTGTACCAATGGCAATATCTGGTTTAAAAGATTTTACTATTTTACGCGCATTCCACAAGCTGCTAATTAATTTTAATGGAAACACTACATTTTTTAATGTTAGTTTTCTTTGGATACCAGAAATCCATAAGCCTTTAATTTTATAACCTGCTTGTGGCACTTTTTCCATTTCCATTCTATCTTTGGCACCAACAAATAAAAATTCTGCATTTGGAAAACGGTCTTTTAAATGATTTGCAATAGCTATTGCCGGATAAATATGTCCACCTGTTCCGCCTCCTGAGAGTACAATTTTATATGTTCTATTTTGTTCTGACACCTAATTGTCTTCGTTAAATTGTTTCTGATAAAATTTCAAGAGGATTATCGTCATTAATCTCAAACTCTTTTATTTCTTCACGTTTTGCACTGACACTTAAAATGATTCCTATGGCCAAACAAGTCATCCAAATAGAGGTTCCTCCACTACTAATTAAAGGCAAGGTTTGGCCAGTAACCGGAAATAATTCTACCGCAACTCCCATATTTATCATGGCTTGAAATACAATGGGAAGCCCTACACCTAATACCAATAACTTTCCGAAAATGGTATCCGCCTTTTGAGCTACAATGACAATTCTGAATAGCAACCACAAATACAAAATGATAAGTGAAAATCCACCTATCAAGCCATATTCTTCAATAATAATGGCGAAAATAAAATCTGATGATGACTGAGGCAAAAAGTTTTTTTGTATACTTTTTCCTGGTCCAACACCTTGAATACCTCCAGAAGCTATGGCTATTTTAGCTTTTTCAATTTGATAGTCGGCCTCAGAATCTTCTCCGTTGGTAAAACTCTCTAATCGACTCATCCAAGTATCAATTCTGTTTGGCATAGCATCAGGAAATACTTTTGCTATTAAAACAAACAGTGCCAAAGCTACAACGCCAGAACCCATTATTATAAGTAGATAACGCAAAGGATAACCACCTAAAAATACTAACATAGTCACCATTACAAACATAATGGCTGCCGTAGAAAAGTTGGCTGGCAAAATTAATACCAACACTAAAAAAACAGGCAACCACAGGGGCAAAATGGAAGCCTTAAAAGTAATGTCTTTATCTTTTATTTTAGACATATATCTAGCTACATACACCATAAGGACTACGGAAGCTAAAGTGGACGTTTGAAATGACATCCCTACAATAGGTATCTGAATCCATCTGCTGGCATTAGCGCCTTCTATGGTAATGCCTTGAAACATAGTTAATATTAATAAAATCAGTACAATTGGTATCATTACCAATGATAAACCTCTAAAATATCTGTATGGAATTTTATGAACGCCGTACATAATTGAAAACCCTAAAAACAAATGCATAAAATGCTTTACAAAAAACGAGAATGTGTTGCCATTACTAGCTGTATAAGCCAAATTACTTGCCGCACTATAAACTGGTAGAAATGAAAAAATTGCCAATAAAGCCACTATAGCCCATATTAAACGATCTCCTTTTATGTTTTTAAATAGTGTTTGCATCTATCTTTTTTATCAAAAAATAATTTTATAAATTTCTTACAGCAGCTTTAAATTGTCTTCCCCTATCTTCATAGTTTTCAAACAAATCGAAACTTGCACAAGCTGGCGACAGTAAAACTGTGTCTCCTGCTTCTGCAATTTTATAAGCTATTTTTACTGCTTCACTCATGAATTGAGTTTCAACAATAATATCAACCATACCTCCAAAAGTGTTTAATAGCTTTTCATTATCAACTCCTAAACAAATGATGGCTTTGACTTTTTCGTTTACAAACGAGAACAACTCCTCATAATTATTGCCTTTATCTTGCCCACCAACAATCCACACGGTTGGTGTTTCCATGCTTTCTAAAGCATAATAAGTAGCATTTACATTGGTAGCCTTAGAATCGTTTATATATTGAACTTTATTAATTTTAAGTACATGCTCTAAACGATGCTCTACCCCTTGAAAATTTTCTAAACTTTCGCGAATGGTTTGTTTTCTTATTCTGAGTAAATGCGCAACGGTTGAAGCCGCCATAGCATTTTTAATATTGTGTTTTCCTTCTAATGCTAGATTTGATGTTGGCATAATTATTTGGTTGTTTTCTATGGTTATTATTATGTTTTCTTGTTTTAAATACGCTCCATTTTCAATAGTTCTGGTTAATGAAAATGGCAATAATGTTGATTGAACTGGATTGATATTTAACCAATTTTCAATAACTAGATCATCTGCATCATAAATTAAATAGTCTTGTTTAGTTTGATTTTCTACAATTCTGAATTTTGAAGCGATATAGTTTTCAAACTTGTAATCATATCTATCCAAATGATCTGGCGTAATATTGGTAATAACTGCTATATGCGGTTTAAAATGAACAATATCATCTAACTGAAAACTGCTTATTTCCAACACATAGTTTTGATAATCCTTCTCAAGAATTTGTTTAGCAAAACTATCCCCAATATTTCCAGCTAAACCCACATTTAAGTCTTGCTTTAAAATATGATATGTTAAGGTTGCTGTGGTTGTTTTACCATTACTACCTGTAATACCAATTATAATGGCCTTAGTAAACTGAGCTGCAAATTCAATTTCAGAAACCACTGGAATTCCGTTTGCTCTAATTTGCTTTACCAAAGGTGCTTTATCTGGTATTCCTGGACTTTTCATTATCAAGCCGGCATTCAGAATTTTTGATTCTGTATGAAAACCTTCTTCCCATTCAATCTCATGATGTATAAGAACTTGTTTATATTTTTCTTTAATGACTGCTTTATCAGAAACAAAAACTTCAAAGCCTTTTTCTTTTGCTAAAAGTGCTGTACCAACACCACTTTCTCCTCCTCCAAGAATCACTAATCGTTTCATCTATCTAATTTTCAAAGTCACAATAGAAATGATTGCTAGCAAAATACCTACAATCCAAAATCTTGTTACTATTTTACTTTCGTGATATCCTATTTTTTGATAATGATGATGCAAGGGTGACATTTTAAAAATGCGTCTTCCTTCTCCATATTTTTTCTTAGAGTATTTAAAATAACTTACTTGCAGAACCACAGATAAATTTTCGGCTAAGAAGATGCCACACAAAACTGGTATTAACCATTCCTTTCTAACAGCGATGGCAATTACCGCTATAATACCTCCAATGGTTAAGCTTCCTGTGTCTCCCATAAACACTTGAGCTGGATAAGTATTATACCAAAGAAAACCTATAAGTGCACCAACAAAAGCTGCGATGTAGATGGTAATTTCCTCAACTCTAGGTATGTACATAATATTGAGATAATCTGAAAAAATAATATTACCAGAAACCCAAGCAAAAATCCCTAGGGTAAGCACTATAATAGCAGAAGTCCCTGCTGCTAAACCATCAATTCCATCGGTTAAGTTTGCGCCATTTGATACGGCTGTAATTATAAAAATAGAAAGAAGAATAAAAATTACCCAAGCATATTTATCTAAACCAGGATGGATCCATGTTATTAAATCTGCATAATCAAACTCGTTTTCCTTAAAAAAAGGAATGGTGGTTTTAGTAGACTTTTCTTCTTCATTAAAAAGTTTTGACGGAGCCAAATTAGAGTCTGACGCTAACATTTCTTGTTGCACTTGAATAGGTAATTTTTCCTTAATGGTTACGTCATTATGAAAAAATAATGTAGCTCCTACAATGATTCCAAGACCAACTTGACCCAGCACTTTAAATTTCCCTTTTAAACCATCTTTGTCTTTTTTAAACTTTTTGATATAATCATCAATAAACCCAATAGTGCCCATCCAAATAGTGGTAATAATCAGCAGAATGATGTAAATGTTTTCTAATTTGGCGAGTAAAATAACAGGAATTAAGGTTGCCAGAATGATTATGATGCCTCCCATGGTTGGTGTCCCTGCTTTTTGTTGCTGCCCTTCAAGACCTAAATCCCTAATGGTTTCTCCTACTTGTTGTTTTTGTAAAAACCTAATAATTCTTTTACCATAAATAGTTGAAATAAGCAATGATAATATCATAGCAGAAGCAGCTCTGAAGGTTATAAACCCAAAAAGTGATGCTCCTGGTATTTGGAATTGTTTTTCTAAATAATCAAATAAATAATACAGCATATTATTTTTGTAATTGTTTTAAAAATTCTTGCACTATTTTATAGTCATCAAAATCAAAGCGCTCTCCTTTAATTTCCTGATACGTTTCATGGCCTTTTCCTGCAATGAGAATGATATCATTTGGCTGGGCCATCTGACAAGCTGTTTTTATAGCTTGTTTTCTGTCTACTATGGACACTACTTTTTTAACATTTTGAGGCTCTACACCATTTTCAATATCTGTAATAATCGCTTCTGGTTCTTCACTTCTTGGATTATCGCTGGTAAAAATAGTTTTGGTGCTTAATGTGGAAGCTATATGCCCCATGGTTGGACGCTTGGTCTTATCTCTGTCTCCACCGCAACCTACAACCGTAATTAAGGCTTCATTTTTAGTGCGAATACTATTAATGGTTTCTAAAACATTTTTAAGCGCATCGGGTGTATGGGCATAATCTACTATGGCTGTGATATTTTCATCTGAGATTAAATATTGAAATCTACCACTTACACTTTCTAAACCACTAATTAATTGCAACGTTTCGGTTTTATCTAAACCAAGCAAATCTGCAGTTCCATAAATGGCCAGCATGTTATAAGCATTAAAGTTTCCAATAAGTTTAGTCCATACATTAATTTCATTTATTTTAAGAAGGAGTCCACTAAACTCATTTTCTAAAATTTGCCCTCTGTAATCGGCGTAGGTTTTTAATGCGTAAGTAAACTTTTTTGCCTTTGTGTTTTGAAGCATGACCAAACCATTTTTGTCATCAACATTTACTAAAGCAAAAGCGGTAGATGGCAGATTATCAAAAAATAATTTTTTAACATCTCTGTATTCCGCGAATGTGCTGTGATAATCTAAATGATCGTGTGTTAAATTGGTGAAAATTCCACCTTCAAAATGCAATCCTTCGGTTCTATGTTGATGAATACCATGAGAACTCACTTCCATAAAACAGAACTCTACACCGTCTTCATTCATCATCTTTAAATACTTATTAATAGTTAAAGAATCTGGTGTAGTATGGGTTGTTTTGTACTCCGTAGTACCAACCACTATTTTTACAGTTGAAAGCAGCCCAACTTTAAATCCTGCTTTACTAAATAATTGATATAACAAGGAAGCTACCGTTGTTTTTCCGTTAGTTCCAGTAACACCAACCAGTTTTAAATTTTCAGAAGGACTCTCATAATAATTTGAAGCCATATAAGCCAATGCCTTGGAGGCATTTTCGACTTCTATATAAGTAATATCATGCTGGAAGTTTTGTGGCAAGGTTTCACAAACTATGGCTATAGCTCCTTTTTCAATAGCTTTATCAATAAAGTTATGCCCATCAACAATAACACCTTTAACAGCAACAAACACATCATTGCTGCCAACATTTCTAGAATCAAAATGAATAGCATTAACATCAACAAACGTGCTACCTACCACAGCATTAATGGTTACTTTATACAATATGTCTTTTAATGCTATCATGAAATTTCTAAAACAACTGTTTGATTTTTATTTATTTTTTGGCCTTTATCAATAGATTGCTTTTTTACAATACCTACGCCATTCATTTTAACCTTAAGCCCCATATTTTCTAAAAGCGCCACAGCATCCATAGCAGGCAAACCAACAACACTAGGCATAATGGTTTTATAGGTTTGTGCTGTTTGGTAATAATTTTCAAATTCATTTTCTGATGAAACAGCATGTACCACTAAGGACTCTATTTCATCTACAATAGGTGTGTCTGTAAAAATTTTTTGTGCAATCTTTTTAAATACTGGACCAGACACATCGGCTCCATAATAGCCAACGCTTTTATCAGGTTCATGAATGACTACAATGCAGGAATATTTGGGATTATCTGCTGGAAAATATCCCGCAAAGGATGAGATATAATTGAGTTTTTCTTTGTTTTTGTAATCTTTTTGACACGTTCCAGTTTTACCGGCCATTGAGAAGTTTTCTGAATACAATCTATGTCCAGTTCCATGATCTTTGTTAACGACATTTTTTAGCAACTGCTGAACTTTAGCAACGGTCTCTTCTGAGCATATTTGTTTATTGATCACTTCTTTTTTAAAAGGCACAATAACCTTATCAAATTCTTTAACCTCTTTTAAAAATTGAGGCTTCACCATTTCGCCGTTATTTGCAATAGCATTATAAAAAGTAAGGGTTTGCAATGGCGTAAATGATACACCATAGCCATAAGCCATCCATTGCAGAGCAATACCACTCCAACGACCATTTTTAATACGTGGATCTGGAATAATAGGACTTGGTTCTCCAATAATAGACAAGTCTAACTTTTCATTTAAATTCATGCTATAAAGCCTATCTACAAACTTTTCTGGGTTTTTTGAGTACGCCTTATCGATAGCCCGAACAATACCAGTATTTGAAGACACTTCAAAAGCTTCAGAAACCGTAATTTTTCCATAACCACCGTGATGAGAATCTCTAACAGGTTTGCCATAAAACCAGATAATACCCTTTTCTGTGTCCACCACATCACTGGTATCAATAACTTTATCTTCTAAAGCCGCCGTAACTGCCATTAATTTAAACGTGGAACCCGATTCATGGCTTTCGCCAACAGCATAATTTAAACGCTCATAATAATAGCCTTCAGGGTTTCTTCCCAAATTTGAAATGGCTTTAATTTCTCCCGTTTTGGTTTCCATAACTACCACACAACCATGGTCTGCTTTATACTTTTCCAGTTGTTCTAATAAGGCATGATGTGCAATATCCTGGATATTTACATCAATAGTTGTATAAACATCATAGCCATCTTGAGGATCTATTTGGTTATAATCTACAATGGGTTTCCATTGCCCTTTACCTATTTGCTGTTTAGCTCTTTTTCCATCCTTACCCCGCAAATATTTTACACCATAGGCACCATCAATTCCAGGTCTGGTTGTATTGCCATCTTCATCAATTCGCTCATAACCAATGGTTCTTTGTGCTATGCCACCCATAGGATGCTCGCGTTTTGTTGTTTGTTCAACAATCAGTCCGCCTTTAAAAGCTCCAAGGTTTAACATTGGATAATTCCTCATTCGTACATAATCAGAATAACCAATATTTTTGGCTAGTAAAAAATATCTGTTTTTATTGGCTCTTGCTTTTCTTATTAGATTTTGATAATGACTTGATGATTTTTCAGAGTTCTTGGCTAACGAGTCACTTAATGGTTTTAAAAACTTTTCGAAGATTTTATTGGATGGTGTTAATGCATCCAACCTAATATCATATTTTGGAATAGAGGTTGCCAATAGGTTTCCTTTTGCTGAATATACATTTCCTCTATTAGCAGGAATAACAACATTTTTTACAACTCTTTGCTCTGCTAAAGCTCTATATTTATCACCATGAACAAACTGAATGGTGGTTATTTTAAACACAACCGCCAAACAGAAGATGAACATACATCCTGCTATAAAATACACTCTGTTTAATATGTTTTTATCGCTTATTGCCAAGACTTTATTTTTATTTTTGAGATTTAACTCTAATTTTTTTTGGAGGAATAACCGATGGCGCTATTCCTTTTTCACTCATTTTCTTCATCACTTCAGATTCCATTTTGAGCCTCATAAGCTTTGATCGTCCATCAATAAACTGGGATCGCATTTCATTCACTTCATTTTTCAACCTAGCAATCTCATAAACCTTTTTATCTGCACTATGAGAACTAGCAATCATTATAATGGCCAGAATTGAAATGAATATGATAATTCTCCAATTTTTAAAAGAATCATCACTTACCAAAAAGGTTCCTTTTAATAGGCTATAGATTTTCTTTTTCATTTATATTTTTTCGGCTATACGTAATTTGGCGCTTCTTGCTCTGCTATTTCTGTTAATTTCTTCTTTTGACGGAACCATAAGTCCGTTTATTTTTTTTAACGGCACTTCAAAATTTCCGTACACGTCTCGTACTGGTTCTCCTTCAAACATGCCGTTTCTTATAAATCTTTTAACCAACCTGTCTTCCAAGGAATGATAGGAAATAAAACTCAATCTGCCTCCTTGTTTTAAAAGCTCTGGAGTTTGTTCTAAAAATTCCTTTAAAGCTTCAATCTCTTGGTTTACCTCAATGCGAATGGCTTGATATATTTGAGCCAAAACTTTATTTTCATGTCTTGGAGGTAAAAACTTTTTCAACACATTTTTAAGTTGTTCACTGGTCTTAATTTCTTGCTCTTTTCTATATTCAATTAAGGTCTTGGCCATGGCTGGTGCTGATCTTAATTCACCATATTGAGCCAATACATTTTTTAAGCTATCTTCGTCATATTCGTTTACCACATGAAAAGCGGACAGCTTATTTTTTTGATTCATTCTCATGTCTAAATCTGCTTCAAAGCGGGTTGAAAATCCTCTTTTTGCTACATCAAATTGATGTGATGATACACCAAAATCAGCCAAAATTCCATCTACTTCTTTAACCCCATAAAAGCGTAAAAACCGTTTTATATGCCTGAAATTCTCATGGATTAAAGTGAAACGATTATCATCAATAGTATTTGCCAGAGCATCTTGATCTTGATCAAAGGCAAACAATTTTCCTTTGTCTCCAAGATGCTTTAATATTTCTTTACTGTGTCCGCCACCACCAAAAGTTACATCCACATAAACACCATCTTCTTTAATATTTAAACCCTCAACGGTTTCTTTGAGCAGTACTGGATTATGATATTCCATGGTCGTCATCATCTTGTCCCATTACTTCTTCTGCCAAATCTGCAAAATCTCCTGTAGCGTCATCAATCGCTTTTTCGTACGCATCTTTATCCCAGATTTCAATAATATTAATGGCTGAAGACACCACTATGTTTTTTGAAATCTCAGCAAAAACGGTAAGGTCTTTTGGTATGAGCAATCGCCCATTAGAGTCAATTTCAACAATTTTTACACCAGCTGTAAAGCGACGAATAAAATCATTATTCTTTTTTTTGAATTTATTTAGTCTGTTTATTTTTTGCATTAAAATCTCCCATTCAGTCATAGGATACAATTCTAAACAAGGCTGAAAAACAGCACGTTTTAACACAAATCCATTTTTAAGAACCGGATTCAACTGCTTTTTTAATGCAGCAGGAAGCATGAGCCTTCCTTTGGCATCAACTTTACATTCGTATGTTCCTATTAATGAATTCAAAGCAGTTAGTTCTGGATTTTGTCTTTAAGATTCAAATATATTGAAAATTTTACCACTTTTTACCACATTATACCACTTTGTTGATAATTTTTCGACTAAAAGCATATACAGCATGGCATTTGCATAAAAAACCACACTTAAACTCTTGTTTTCAATGAGTTATAAAATTTACGTGCTGTGGTATTAAATTGTTAACATCTGAGATCTCAATAAATACTTATGAGAAGTATTTTAATGAGTTGAAATATGAATGAAATAACTATATTTGTCTTTAACAAAATGACGAAATAGACAGGTATGCATCTTTTAAGAAAAGAAAAAAATTACAGTTATATTGAGGTTGGAGAAGGCACACCAATTGTTGTACTTCATGGACTCATGGGAGGCTTAAGTAATTTTGATTCTGTAACCCAATATTTTAGCTCTAAAGGGTATAAAGTAATTGTTCCGGAACTTCCTGTTTATTCCATGTCATTACTCAAAACCAATGTTAAAAGTTTTGCTAAATACTTGCATGATTTTATTGAATTCAAAAGTTTAGATAACGTTATTTTGTTAGGTAATTCTCTAGGCGGACATATTGGTTTATATCATACCAAATTGCATCCCGAAAAAGTTAAAGCCTTAGTAATAACCGGAAGCTCTGGACTTTACGAAAGCGCTATGGGCGGTGGCTATACAAAACGTAGTGATTATGAAGTTATTAAAAAGAAATCGCAAGATGTTTTTTATGACCCTAATATAGCAACTAAGAAAATTGTAGACGAAGTTTATGAAACTGTAAATGACCGGAATAAACTTATAAAAACCCTTGCCATTGCAAAAAGCGCTATAAGACATAATATGGCTCATGATTTACCTAAAATGACAACACCAACATGCATCATTTGGGGTAAAAACGACACCGTTACACCACCTTTAGTTGCTGAAGAGTTTAATAGCTTATTACCAGATTCTGATTTGTTTTGGATAGATAAATGTGGGCATGCAGCTATGATGGAACATCCAGATGAATTTAATAAAATTCTTGAATCTTGGTTAACTAAAAGAAATTTTTAAATTTCTAAATATACCGTATGCAAATAAAATCTGCTGAATTTGTGATGAGCAATTCTGATGTGGCTAAATGCCCTAAAAACAGATTGCCCGAGTACGCTTTTATTGGCAGAAGTAATGTTGGGAAATCTTCATTAATCAATATGCTAACCCAAAGAAAGAGTTTAGCAAAAACTTCTGGAAGACCCGGAAAAACACAACTCATCAATCATTTTTTAATTAATAAAAACTGGTTTTTAGTAGATTTGCCTGGCTATGGATATGCCAAGGTTTCAAAAAGCTCAAAAAAAACTTTTCAAAAATTTATCACTCAATACTTTAGCTTGAGAGAGCAACTAATTTCTGCTTTTGTACTGGTTGATATTCGCCACGAACCTCAAACCATTGATTTAGAATTTATGCTATGGCTTGGAGAACATGGCATTCCTTTCTCTATTGTTTTCACAAAAGCTGATAAATTAAAACCCAATGCTATTATAAAACATGTTGAAGACTATAAAAACAGGCTTTTAGAAACTTGGGAAGATTTGCCTAATTATTTTGTAACCTCATCAAGTAATGAAACAGGCAAGGACGAGGTTTTAGGTTATATTGAAGACTTGAATGTCCACATGAAAATTGATTTATAAGAACTCGATTTTTTCTTTCGTTTATCCTAAAATTTACTTCCAAACATAAAAAGACATCGTATGAAAGGACTCACAACCATTGGACTTTTAATTTTAAGCAACACGTTTATGGTCATTGCTTGGTATGGACATTTAAAATTCTCTGAATTAAAATGGTTTAATAAATTAGGAATTATTTCAATCATTTTAATAAGTTGGGGGATTGCTTTATTTGAATATATATTTCAAGTACCTGCTAATAAAATTGGCTTTAAAGAACATGGTGGCCCGTTCTCGCTTATACAATTAAAACTTATTCAGGAAGTCATAACCTTGGTAGTATTTGCGGTTTTTACACTAATTGTTTTTAAAACCGAAACCTTCAGAACCAACCATATTATAGCGTTTTTGTTTTTGATTTTAGCTGTCTATTTTATGTTTAAAAAATAATTTTTATATCATGACTGTAAGTAGAGCTTATAGTCTTTTTAACTATTAACTGAATTATTTTGGTTGAAGTCATGACATTTAAATATGGTAAATATCCATAGTTACATTTAACTTTTAACATCCAAAGCATCTCGCAAGGCATTTCCAATAAGCATGAAAGACATAACTAAACTCATGATACAAAGCCCAGGAATAATTGCTAAATAAGGTTTTCCTAAAATAATATAATTGTAATGATCTTTAATCATGGCGCCCCAACTAGCCATGGGTGGTTGTGCTCCAATACCTAAAAAGCTAAGCCCGCTTTCAATTAAAATAGCAGCTGCAAAATTAGCAGCAGAAATAACAATAACAGGTGCCATGATATTAGGAAGTATGTGTTTTGTAATGATTCTATAATCACTAAATCCTAAGGCTCTGGCTGCTGTAACATATTGCATTTCTTTAGCACTTATAATTTGTCCACGTACTACTCTTGCAACTTCTACCCACATGGTTAAACCTACTGCAATAAACACCTGCCAAAAACCCTTTCCTAAGGCCAAAGTTATGGCTATGACCAATAATAAGGTTGGTATAGACCATGTTACATTAATTATCCACATAATAATGGCATCTGTTTTTCCTCCAAAATAACCAGCGAGGCTACCCATAAATATTCCAATAATTAAGGAAATAAAAACGGCTACAAACCCAATAAAAAATGAAATTCTAGCACCTACCAATATTCTACTTAACAAGTCTCTTCCATATTTATCAGTTCCAAAATAAAAAATTTTGCTTTTCACATATGGATTGAATGTATTATCTGGTTTTAAAACTATTGCTTTTTCTTCACCTGTAATACCGTCTGAAGCATATTCTGTATATTTAATAGTGTTTCCTAAAATTTGATGATTTGAAACAGGTATTTCTGTATCATAAATTTCCTTTCCAAAGAAAATTTCATCCACCAAACTTTGCCTTGATTTTAATTGTGAAGGAATGGTTAAAATATCGACCTTAAAACCTGGCTTTTTTGAATGAATAGATAAATGCATCTGGTTAGCATATTTTGAATTGTCTGGTGCCATAACATATGCAAATACAGATACCAAACCTACCATAATGATAAAATACAAACTAAAAACGCCCCAAAAATTTCTTTTAAACTTTTGGAGCGCTAATTGCTTTAGTGAGCTTGGTTGACTACTCATTTTATTGATTTAATTTTTTACAGTAGCCACTTTTTTAATATTGAACGAGGTTTTTAAGTCTTGCAGTACATTAACGGCTTCTTCAATATAAACATCTTTGCTTAAGCTTAAATACCAACGTTCACGTTTTTCTTTTAGATCTGTTGTGTCTTTCGCAAAAAGTTCCTTTTCATAAGCTGTAGATCCAAATGTTAAATTTGTCTTGTAATTGTTTATTTCTTCAAAACGCTCGGATTCTTCATCATTTAATGCTAATTCAGATTTGTATTTATTATAATTTAAAGGAACAACCGTTTTATCAATTTTACTTTTTACCCATTCAGCATTTTCTTCTATAAGCTTTAATTGCTGATTGTTTTTCATACGCTCATTACTACTTTTTACAGTGGCATCATAATCAAAATAATGGCTCCACGTAGTATAGCTTGCAGCATCAATTTCATCCCAAGGCAAAGGATTATCCTTATCTTTTTCTCCTACGTCAATAAAGCTGAATTTCCCGGGAACAACCACATCACTTTTAACACCTTCCAATTGAACTGAACCACCATTTATACGATAATATTTTTGTGTGGTTAATGCCAAAGCTCCCAAATCGCCACTAGTGTTATTACGCACCCAACCATTTAAATCTAATATATTTTGAACGGTTCCTTTTCCGTAAGTTTGTTTGCTTCCAATAATGATGGCTCTTTTATAATCTTGCATAGCAGCAGCCATAATTTCTGAGGCGGACGCCGATAATTCATTAACTAAAATGACCAATGGACCATCCCAAACAATGGATTTATCTCTGTCTGCCAAAATACGTTTTGGCTCACCCGTTGATCTTACTTGTACAATGGGCCCTTCTTCAATAAAGAGTCCCGCCATATCTACAACTGCTGGTAATGAACCTCCACCGTTATCGCGCAAATCCAAAACCAATCCTTGCATTCCTTCAGCTTTTAAACGTTCAATTTCTTTTTTAACATCGGCTGCCGCATTAAGTTTTTTATAGTTATTAAAATCCAAATAGAAACTAGGTAAGTTTATTACTCCAAATTTCATGTTATCTTTTTCAACTAAAGATGCTTTTGCATAGGTTTCATCAAATTGAATAACGTCTCTTGTAAGTGTAATTTCTTTGATGGTACCATCTACTTTTTTAACCGTTAAAGTTACTTTAGTCCCTTTAGGGCCTTTAATAAATTTAATAGCATCATTAATCGGCATTCCAACGACGTTAACTGGGTGTTCTTCATTTTCCTGCTTAACTTTTAATATAACATCTTCAACATCTAACTCATTACTTCTCCATGCTGGTCCGCCAGAGATTAACTCAACTATTTTTATGTAATCCATTCGTTTTTGCAATCTGGCCCCAATACCTTCTAATTTACCAGACATTCTCATATCAAAATCTTCTTTATTCTTAGGTGCTAGATAGTAAGTGTGCGGATCAAACTCTTCAACGATGGTGTTAACATAAACAGCAAACCATTCTTCTCGTTTTAAATCGTCAATGGTGTCATTAAAATAAATATCAATGGATTTTAATGTGGCTTCTCTGGCTTCTTTTTCAATATCTGCTTCAGTTTTCATGACGTAAGACGGATTTTTTTCTTTCACTATTTTTTCTTGGGTATAGATTTCATCATAGTTTGAAAGTGTGGAGAACTTTAATTGTTTTCTCCAACGGTCTTTCATTTCTTTTTTGTTTTTCACAAACGGTATATGATCATAATCGGTATCAAATGTTTCATCTAAGGCGTAATCAAACGGTTGAGAAAGTACCTCTTTATAAATACTTTTGGCTTCCTCAATTCGTTTAAGCATGCGCTCATAAGTCACATTAAAAAATGTAATATCAAAAACCTTTAATTGATCATCAATATTGGTTTCAAATTTTTTAAAATCTTCAATATCAGATTCATAAAAATAGCGCTTAACAGGATCTAGGTTTTCTATGTAGTCTTTAAAAAGTTCTGTTGAAAAGTTATCATCAAGCTGTATAGGGTCAAAATGATTGGACTGCATGACGTAGGTTATGACTTGAATTAATAATTTATCTTTGTCTGGATCTGCAAATGTTTTTGTAGTGAAACTACAGGATGCAAAGGCTAATAGCAAAAGCAATACTAAAATTTTATAGTTCCTTTTCATAATATTTTTCATATTGGTTATCAAAATTATGAAGCCATAATTTTACGTTATTAATAACAATTCATTAATCTTTAACAACGAATAAAATTTGGCTAAGTTTATTTTTTTACTAAAATAAAGAAAAAACCATGCCAATAAATTCTATGGGTACTAATTTTTTGTTAAACCAAACAAATTGAGCCATTACAAATGATTTTATGTATTTTAGCGATGTTTTATAAACTATTATATGCCAAAGAAACCTTTAATATTAGTAACGAATGACGACGGCATTAATGCGCCCGGAATAAGAGCCCTAATCGAGGTTCTAACTGATATTGGAGATGTTGTGGTGGTAGCACCAGACAGCCCTCAAAGTGGTATGGGCCATGCCATAACAATTGATTCAACATTATATGTTGAACGTGTTATAGTAGATAATGATAAACAAATTGAATATAGTTGTTCTGGAACACCTGCCGATTGTGTAAAACTTGGCATTCGGGAAGTATTAGACCGAAAACCAGATCTTTGTGTCTCTGGCATCAACCATGGTTCAAATTCTTCCATAAACGTTATATATTCTGGCACCATGAGTGCTGCTATAGAAGCTGGAATTGAAGGCATTCCTGCTATTGGGTTTTCTCTACTTAATTATAAATGGAATGCTGACTTTAATGCCACTAAACCTTATGTTAAAATCATTTCTGAAATGGTTTTAAAACATGGTCTGCCTAATGGTATAGTACTGAATGTTAATATTCCAGACCTTTTAAAAAAGGACATCAAAGGCATTAAAATTTGCAGACAAGCTAAAGCAAACTGGGTTGAAGAATTTGATAAACGTAAAAATCCGCAAGGAAGAGACTATTATTGGCTTACCGGAAAATTTGTAAATTTAGATCATGGTGAAGACACCGATGAATGGGCGCTTGAACATGGCTATGTATCTGTGGTTCCAGTGCAATTTGATTTAACGGCTTATCATTATATTAAAAACTTAAACTCCTGGAATTTAAATGATTAAAAAAGAGATTATTATAGGGTTATTGGTTGGATTAATTGCAAATGCTCTAGGTTTGTTTTTAACAGCTACCCTTTTAGGAAATGGCGATAATTTTATAAAGGTTATTAAAGCAGCATCTGCCGAAGGTTTCTTAGGAAAACTTATTAGTTTAGGTGCTATTTTAAACTTAATTGCATTTTTTGTCTTCATTAAGAAAAAACAAGATTATAGAGCCCGTGGTGTTCTAATCATTACATTATTTGTTGCTATTTTTACATTTGTTTTCAAAATATTTTAAATCCAATATATAATGAAGTGTTACATTATAGCTGGCGAAGCATCTGGTGATTTACACGGATCCAATCTAATGAAAGCATTAATAAAACGTGATGTTAATGCTAAGTTTAGATTTTGGGGTGGCGATTTGATGCAACAAGTTAGTGCCGATTTAGTTAAACACTACAAAGACTTGGCTTTTATGGGATTTCTTGAAGTAGTTATGAATTTAAGAACTATTTCACAAAATCTAAGCTTTTGCAAAAAAGATATTGCAAATTTTAATCCAGATGTTATTATTTTTATTGATTATCCTGGATTTAATCTTCGTATTGCAAAATGGGCAAAACAAAAAGGCTACAAAACTCATTATTATATCTCTCCTCAAATTTGGGCTTGGAAAGAACGCCGCATTAAAGCTATTAAAAGAGATGTGGATGCTATGTATGTTATTTTGCCTTTTGAAAAAGAATTCTACGAAAAGAAACACAACTATCCTGTTGAATTTGTTGGCCATCCATTAATTGATGCCATTGCAGACCGAGTACAAGTTGATGAATATGAATTTAGAGCAGAACACGAGCTTAGTGACAAGCCGATAATTGCTTTATTACCTGGAAGCAGAAAACAAGAAATAAGTAAAATGCTTGAGGTTATGCTGAGCATTATAGATAAATTTCCAAATTATCAATTTGTTATTGCAGGCGCACCAAGTCAAGATTTTTCGTTTTACGAACAGTTTATAAAAAACAAACCCATTAGTTTTGTGTCCAATCAAACCTATGACTTATTAAGTGTATCGGTTGCCGCGTTGGTAACTTCTGGAACTGCAACCCTTGAAACTGCTATATTTAAAATTCCTCAGGTTGTTTGTTATAAAGGAAGTTGGTTATCCTATAAAATAGGAAAAAGCCTTATAAAACTTAAATACATCTCGTTGGTTAACTTAATTATGGACAAAGAGGTTGTAAAAGAACTGATTCAAAATGAATTTAACGCTTTCACACTTCGTCAAGAACTCACTAAAGTTTTAGATTCAGACTATCGCAAAAAAATCTTTGTGGATTATTATGAACTAGAAAAAAAATTAGGTGGAAAAGGTGCCAGTGATAAAACAGCAAAATTGATATTTAAATCCATTAAAGGTTAAAGAATTTATGAGATGTTATTTTACTATTTTTTTGCTCATTTTGTTTTTAATGGGCTGCAAATCTTCTAAAACTTTAATTAAAGACAAACCCAATTCTAATATTAGTATTTTAAAGCCCAAAGATTCTACGAATATCACAAAAATAAATAGTCTTACTAAAGAACCCATCAACAATGACCCGAGCCATTCAAATACCGTAAAACACCTCGTTGATTTTGCTAAACAATTTGAAGGTGTAAAGTACAAGTTTGGTGGCACTACAAATAAAGGTATGGATTGCTCTGGCTTAGTTTATGAAACATTCAAGGCCTTTGAAATTGAGTTACCAAGAATATCAAGACATATGGCAACACAAGGCGCAAAAGTTTCAATTGATAGCGTTAAAACGGGCGACTTGCTTTTCTTTAAAACCAGTAACAAGCTTAAAACCATTAATCACGTTGGGTTAGTGGTAACAGCACTTCCTGGAAATATTGAGTTTATTCATTCCACCACAAGTTTGGGCGTTATCATTTCGTCATTAGCGGAACGCTATTGGTATTATTCATTTGTAGAAGCACGTAGAATATTGTAAGATATTTGCTATCTTTCAATTATGAAGATTTTAAATTTCAGCATAATCAAATTAACTTTATGCCTTATTATTGGAATTTTAATAGGGTATTTTTTTGATGTTCCTATCATGCATCTTAGTTATGTTTTAGGGTTTCTAACCTTAATCTTCACGGCTATTTATATTATTTCAAGAAAGCAATTTATTAAAACCATTGAGTTTGGAGCCATCACTTTTATCATGATGGTTTGTATTGGCATGTTAACGGTAAATTTTCATGACCAAAAAAATCATTCAACTCATTATACCAACTTCATAAGTATAGAAAAGGATTCCATAGTAAAAATAACTTTCAGAATTAGAGATGTTTTAAAACCAAGTTTCTATGACCATAAATATATTGTGGACATTCTTAATGTGGATGATACTATAGTTTCTGGAAAAAGTATTTTAAATGTTAAAAAAGATTCTCTGAATAAGCCATTTAGTGTTGATGAAATTTTTATTACAAAAACCGATTTTAAAAAAGTGTTTCCGTTATTAAATCCGGGACAGTTTAATTACAAACTATACTTAGAAAAACAGTATATCTACCATCAACTATTCCTTACAAACAAAGAGGCATTTAAAGTTAATACAACTCAAAAAACAGTGTTTGGCATCGCCAACAAAGTAAGAGAGCATTTAAATTTAAAACTAAACCCCTATTCATTTAACCCTGATGTGTTAGCTATTATCAATGCCATTTTACTGGGACAACGCCAAAACTTAAGTGAAGATGTTTATTCTAATTACGCCAATGCTGGTGCCATTCATATTTTAGCTATTTCTGGTTTACATATTGGTATTATTTTACTATTCCTTAAAACCTTTTTTAAGCCCATTGAAAGATTGAAACATGGTCTTTACATTAAAACCATATTAATTGTGCTAATCTTATGGTGCTTTGCCATCATAGCTGGATTATCGGCATCGGTAACCAGAGCCGTAACCATGTTTAGTATTGTTGCTATTGGAATGCATTTAAAACGACCCACAAACATTTACAATACACTAGCCATATCCATGTTTGTGTTATTACTTTTTAAACCACTTTTTTTGTTTGATGTAGGATTTCAATTAAGCTATTTAGCCGTTTTTGGTATTGTAAGTTTAGACCCATATTTATACAAACTATGGATTCCAAAAAATAAGTTGATTAAAACATACTGGCATACACTAACCGTTACAATCTCTGCTCAATTGGGCATTATACCCATCAGTATTTATTATTTCCATCAATTTCCCGGATTATTCTTTGTATCCAACTTATTAATTATTCCGGTATTAGGTTTTATCTTGGGCTTAGGTATTCTAGTGATTATTTTAGCTGTACTTAATGCACTGCCAGCTATTTTAGTGGATACATTTACGCTATTAATTGACCTAATGAATGCCACTGTAGCATGGATTTCACAGCAGGAAACTTTTCTTTTTAAAAATATTCCTTTTAGTTTTTTGTTTGTAATTGCTTCCTATATTTTTATCATTTCATCAGTAAGATATTGTATTAAAAGAAGTTACAAGAGATTACTTTGGCTATTAATAAGTATCATTATGGGTCAAAGTGTACTTATATACACCAGACTTCAATCACCAAAAAATCAATTTGTAATATTTCATAAAAATCGAAATAGTCTCCTTGGAACTGTCCATGGAAAAAACCTGAGCATTACACAACCCATAGATAGTATTACTGAAAATGAAAACAGAATTATTACAGATTATTTTGTGAAAAATCATTTAAAGAAATTACAAAAAGACTCCATAAGTCAAGTCTATCTGATAGGAAATAAAACCTTATTAGTCATAGATAGCTTGGGTGTTTATCATGCAAAAACTTTTAAACCAAATTATATTTTACTTAGAAATTCACCAAAAATCAATTTAAGCAGATTGATAGAAACTTTAAATCCAGAAATGATTATTGCAGATGGAAGCAATTATAAAACCTATGTTGAACGCTGGAAAAAAACCTGTTTAAAAACAAAAATCCCTTTTCATCAAACCAGTGAAAAAGGAGCTTTTATTATAAATTATTAGTAAATTATTGCTTAAATTCTGGTTTGAAAGCCGCGTAATAACTGTTGAATTTTTCTTGGGTATCCATGGTTTTATGCTCATCATTTTTAAACATCTTTAAATATAGCTCAAGTTGATTAGGCGTTTGATAACCTCTTACAGGCGCTATCAATTCTCCTTTTTCATCCATAAATACAATGGTTGGATACGCATTTACTTGAAAATAACTTGTTAGTTGATGCGCTGAGTTTCGCCTGTTTGATAATTCAGGTTTATAGTTAGGGTTTGAAAAGGTATTGCCTTTAAAAGTAACCACATCATTCCCTTCAGCATTAAACTTTACAGCATAATAATGTTTGTTAACATAGTTTGCCACATCAGAATTTTGAAAGGTATTTTTATCGAGCATTTTACAAGGTCCACACCAATTGGTATAAACATCCATCATGATTTTTTTTGGTGCTTTATTTTGAAGCGCAACGGCTTCTTCAAGAGACATCCAATTAATTTCCTGTGATACACCTTTAAACGATGTAAAACCTACCAATAAAACTATACTATATTTTAAAAATTTCATTACTACTTTTTTTAAGATTCAGGGGTTTCAATTCAAAAATTATTCCTAAAATATAAAAAACGTTACGAAAATGGTATGTTTTTATATTTTTTAACTTTATTTCCGATTAACGGACACCATGCATTAGCTTTTTGATGATCGGAGTCATAACAATTGAGAAAACCGCAACAATCAATGAAACAATAGTGAGTATCCAGAAAAAATAACTAATGCCATTTTCATTGGCTACTTTGTCTATATTCTCGCCAAAAACTCCAGCGCCTTTCATTCCAATGGCTACCGCTAAATACCAAACACCAAACATAAATGCAATCATTCTTGCAGGCACCAATTTGCTCACATAAGATAAACCTACTGGCGAAATGCATAACTCACCCATGGTATGAAATAAATAAACCAAAACCAACCAAATGATGCTTACAGAAGCTGTTTTTGCGCCTGGTTCAATGCCCATGGCTCCAAATGCTACGCAAGCCATTCCTAACCCGAGTAATAACATGCCTATTCCATATTTGGTATTGGCAGATGGATTGTATTTGCTTTCCCACCATTTAGAAAATAAAGGCGCTAGTGTTATAATAAATAACGAATTTAAAACACTAAACCATGATGCTGGAATCTCTAACTCTTTATCTTTAAGCTGATCTAACAACATCCATATGGCAATACCCCAAACAATGATAAAACTAAAACTCAAAATAAGGTTTGACCATTTATAATTTTTAAAGGTTTGTTTGAATAATAAAAACAAAACCCAAGTAATGATTCCTAATGGAATAATAGTCATACAGGCATTAACAATTCTAAAAATGTTAGCCGAAGATCCATCTAAAGTTCTATCGGTGTAATCTCTTGCAAAAATGGTTAATGTCCCAGGTGACTGTTCAAAAATAGCCCAAAAGAAAATAGATAATAATGCAAAAAAGGAAACTGCCATTAGCTTCTCCCTGGTTATTTTTGAATACTGCGTAAATCTATACAACATTAAAAGTATAAATAATACGAGTGCTGTTAAAATCGCAATGGTATTTCCATTAGGTCCTAAAAAAGACAATAAATTAAAATCTCCCCCAGAAATGGTAGTTGCTGGAGCATTTATAATCCATAATAACCCTAAAAGAACCATCAAACCTATCAAAAACAATTGACCTATTGAAAATGGAACGCGTTTGTCATGATCCAAGGACTCAGCAGAATTAGCGTCATTTTTTTTAGGTTTTAACCCGATATTCCCAAAAATGTTTTGGGCCAGCCAAAACTGAACCAATCCAAAAAACATAAAAACACCTGCTAACCCAAATCCAATACTCCAACCAACTTTTTCTCCCAAATAACCACACAATAAAATTCCTAGAAAAGCGCCGGCATTAACACCCATGTAGAAAATGGTATATGCGCCATCTTTTTTTTCTGATCGATCTTTGTACATTTCAGATATAATGGAAGTCATGTTTGGTTTAAAAAACCCATTACCAATCACCAAAAGTCCAAGTCCTAAATAAATTGACCATTGGGTTTCGGCTGCCATAGAGGCATGCCCTAAAGTCATTAATAATGCCCCTATAAGAACGGCATATCGATACCCTATAACTTTATCAGCAAAATATCCTCCCATCATTGTTGACAAATATACCAACCCTACATAAGACCCAAATAATGCCATAGCATGCTCTCGTGGCCAACCCCAACCTTCATCTAAAAGTGATGCAGTTAAGAATAGTACAAGCAATGCACGCATTCCATAATAAGAAAAGCGTTCCCACATTTCTGTAAAGAACAATACAAATAATCCTGCAGGATGACCTAAAACATTATTTTTAAAAAATTGATCTGTTGAATTTTGACTCATATTATTTAGTTCTAGTTATTTAATTCTTTATCTACACCATGCATTAGCTTTTTGATTAAAGGAGAAATTGCTAAAAGCAATAAGCCAAAAATTATACCTGCATAAAATAGATATTCAAAAAGTTTTAGATAATTCTGTTTGGCAACATTTAAATCGGGTATCTCTCCCAAAACGGTATCAACAGATGCAATGTTTGCTAAAATGGACGCAATAAACTCAGAACTTGCAGTTGCCAAAAACCAAACCCCCATCATGAAACCAACAATTTTAACAGGTGACAATTTTGTAACAGCAGATAACCCAACCGGCGATAGGCACAACTCACCACATGTATGTAAGAAGTATGTAAGTACTAACCAAAAAATGGCTACTTTACCAAGTTCAGACGTTTGAATACCCATAACCAATGAACCAAAACCTAAACCAACTAAAAATAAAGCTATTGAAAATTTTACTGCTGTGTTTGGATTGTATTTTCCTAAACGAATCCATAACCAAGCAAAAACAGGTGCTAACAAAATTATAAATAATGCATTAAGACTTAAAAACATTCCAGCAGATATATTTCCTCTATCCAAAATTCTATCTGCAAAAAGATTTAAGGACGTGTAAGCTTGTTCAAATAAGGCCCAAAAAATGATAGTAAAAATTATTAATACCGTTAAAGCTATCAATCGTTCCCTAGCTACTTTATCCAATTGGGTACTGGCATAATAAACTATATAAACAAATGAAATAGCACCTGCTATTATCAATAAGTTTTGAACAATACTATGACTTTGAACCATTTGCCAAATAACCAAGGTCGAAATGACACTAATACCATAGATTAACCATTCTGTTTTTATTCCCAAAAACTTTCTATTTAATAACTCTGGGTTATTAGATTCGCCTTTGCCAAGCAAATGCTTCCTTCCTGAAATAAATGTCAGTAGTCCAAAAAACATTCCAACACCTGCTGCTGCAAATCCATAACTCCAGCCGTAGGTTTCACCTAACCAAACACAAATAATAGTCGCCAAAAATGATCCCAAATTAATACCCATGTAAAAAATGGTGAAACCTGAGTCCCGCCGTTTATCCCCTTCATGGTATAACTCACCTACTAAGGATGAAATGTTAGCTTTTAAGAATCCTACACCAAGTATTATAAAGGACAAAGACAAATAAAAGATTTCTAGTGCAAAATCATCCCTTACAATTTCTCCTGTAACGGATTGTGTTGCTGCATTTCCTTCAAAAGCCATTCCCAAATGGCCTAGAACCAACAATATCCCTCCAAAAACTATCGATTTTCTGAAACCTAAGTACTTATCCGCTATAAAACCACCTACAACTGGGATAGCATAAACCAATGCAGCATAGCTTCCAATAAGTAAATTTCCAGCATCATCAGAAAACAGGTGATATTTTGTAAGATAAAAAATCAGAAGTGCTTTCATTCCGTAAAATGAAAAACGCTCCCACATTTCTGTAAAAAACAAATAAAACAATCCTGTAGGTTGTCCAAAAAGCTCTTTTTGGTGAGGTTCTAATGTCGTTGATGCCATATATGAATTTTGTTTACACTTCTTTTATAGTTTTGATTTCAAATTAATTATTGATTATTCACCCTTTAAATTTTAAACACAATTTATTATAATCTTGTCAATCTGCCTTTATTATTAATTTTTCAATAAAACTTTTCAAGTTTACTAAAAATTCTGCAAAAAACATCTATTATTAGCACTTAAATACAATTTATTTTCAACATTTTTGGCTTCCTGTTTTTTAAAAGTAAGTTGTAGTATCTTTGCCAAATAAAAAAATTTCATGAGCAAAACGATTTCTGGTTTTTCTAAACTATCAAAGTCAAAAAAAATTGAATGGCTTGTAAACACCCACTTTTCAAAAAAAGAAACCGCTAGACAAATATTAGAACAATATTGGAATAGTGATACAAAATTACAACAGCTTCATGATGAGTTTATAGAAAATACTATTTCAAACTACTACTTACCTTTTGGTGTTGCTCCAAATTTTTTAATTAACGATAAGCTTTACACCATACCCATGGCCATTGAAGAAAGTTCTGTAGTTGCTGCTGCCAGTAAATCGGCCAAATTTTGGTTACAAAGAGGTGGTTTTAAAACCATGGTGCTATCTACTACAAAAATTGGTCAAGTTCATTTTATGTACTTTGGAAACTATGAGACTTTAAAATCTTATTTTACCTATATAAAACCAAAACTTATTGAAGATGTTAAACCGATTACCAAAAACATGGAAAATCGTGGCGGCGGTATTATGGACATTGAATTACGAGATAAAACAAAAGATATAAAAGGCTATTTTCAGCTTCATGTGTCTTTTGAAACCCTTGATGCTATGGGAGCCAATTTTATTAACTCCTGCTTAGAGCAATTTGCAAAGACTTTTAAAGATAACGCTCTGCTTTACGAAACGTTTTCTGAAGAGGAAAAGCAAATTCAAATAGTGATGAGTATTTTATCAAATTATGTGCCCGATTGTCTGGTTCGTGCCGAAGTGAGTTGCAAAATTGAAGATTTGAATGAAGATGATGCTATTTCGCCCGATGAATTTGCTGCCAAATTTATTCAAGCGGTAACCATTGCCGAAGTAGAACCATACAGAGCCGTTACCCATAACAAAGGAATAATGAATGGCATTGACGCTGTTGTATTAGCCACTGGCAATGATTTTAGAGCGGTTGAAGCTGGTGTTCATGCCTACGCCTCTAGAAATGGCACATACTCCAGTTTAACACATGCTAAAATAGAAGATGGTATGTTTTATTTTTGGATGGAAATTCCACTTGCTCTTGGAACTGTTGGGGGACTTACTGGACTACATCCTTTGGTGAAATTATCCTTAGAGCTCCTTGATAATCCTTCAGCCAAAGAGCTCATGCAAATTGTTGCCGTAGCTGGGCTATCACAAAATTTTGCAGCCTTAAGATCGCTAACAACTACAGGCATTCAAAAAGGTCATATGAAAATGCATTTAATGAATATTTTAAATCAATTCCAAGCTACCGATCAAGAAAAAGCCATTATTATAGATTATTTTAAAACGCATACGGTTTCGCATAATGAAGTTGTTAATGTTTTACAAAATTTAAGAGTTAAAAATTGAACACAAAAACATATTATAGTAACGGAAAGTTATTAATTTCTGGAGAATATGCGGTTCTTGATGGTGCTGTAGCACTAGCTGTTCCTACTGCTTTTGGACAATCATTAGTTGTTGAAGCTATTGACTACCCAAAATTAATTTGGAAAAGTTTTGATGAACAGGGCACTATTTGGTATGAAGAAGGATTTTTAATTGATAATCTTTTTTCTGAATTTTCAAAAGAAACAAATGACACAACTCTAAGATTAATTCAAATTTTTAAATCAATAAAACAACTTAATCCTTCCTTTCTAAATTCAAATACTGGCTATAAAATATCCACTCATTTAGATTTTAAAAAAGATTGGGGATTAGGCACATCTTCAACACTAATTAATAACTTAGCACAATGGACCCATGTGGATGCCTATAAACTTTTACAAATGACTTTTGGCGGTAGCGGTTATGACATTGCTTGTGCACAGCATAACAAACCTATAAGTTATCAATTGAATGATGGAAAACCATATGTAAGTGAGGTTAATTTTAATCCGTCATTTAAAGAGTGTCTTTATTTTGTTTATTTAAATAAAAAACAAAACAGCAGAGAAGGCATTAAGAAATACAAACTAAATCAGCCTCATGAATTAGTACTTAATGATCTTAGCAAAATTTCTCATAAATTAATGGTTTGTAAAACCTTATCTGAATTTGAAACCCTCATAACACTTCATGAAGAATTTATCTCAGAAATCATTAAACAACAACCAATCAAACAGGAGCTATTTAATGATTTTAAAGGAAGCATTAAAAGTTTAGGTGCTTGGGGCGGAGATTTTATATTGGTAGCTTCTAAGAAAAACCCAGCGTCTTATTTTAAGAGTAAAGGGTTTAAAACGATTATTCCATATAAAGACATGGTTTTATAACTTACCAAAATAAAAAAAGCCTCGAAAAAAAATTTCGAGGCTTTTTCATAAATCTTATATGTCTTTATTCAACCGTTTTTGCTCTGTTATCTTCAATTTCAGCGGCTTCTTTTAAGGCATCGTATAATTTTGATGTAACTACAGTCATTTTCTGATTTTCAACTTGATTGGCCGAAGCTTGGTAATTATCTAAGTCAACCGCTGGAGTCATTTTAGTAACCTGAATCATGTAAATTCCGTTATTACCGTCTATCAATTTTGATGTTTGTCCTTCTTTAAGACCAAAAGCAGCACCTACCACAAAAGGTTCTTTTCCTGCACCGGATATAGTTGGGTTTTTCATGTTGATAGCTAAGGCCGTTCTTACTGTTGTATTTTCAGCAGCTGCTAAATCATCAAGATTTGTAACACTAATCCTGTCTCTAACAATTTTTGATTTTTTCTCTTTACGAATTACAGGCATGGCGGTAACGGTAGCTTCTTCAACACTCATTAATCCTTCATCATGTTTTGCAACCAATTGAACTATGGCATATCCTGATGGGATATTAAAACGTTTTACGTTACCTGCTTTAGTATCTTTATTAAATGCCCATCTTACTATTTGTCTTTGATTGCCAATTCCAGGGATATTTTCATCTAAAATTTTTATACTGTTTACCGGACGAACCACATATTTGCTTTCATCAGCTAAGGATGTAAAATCTTTCTTTTCTAGAGCAATTTCAAAATTAGAGGCCTCTCTAAAAACTTTATCAATAGTTTCTTGCGATGGTTCTATTTTTCTGGTAATAGTTCCTACCTGAACCGCTTTTTGTTTATCTTTCTGACCTTCAATTTCAATAATATGAAACCCGAAAACGGTTTTTACAACACCTAAATCCCCTACATTACCTTCAAACTCAAAGTCATTAAATTCTGGTACCATAGTATTATATGGATGCCAGTCATATCGTCCTTCTTTTTCTATACTTCCTTTATCGGAAGAAAATTGTTTAACCAACTCAGGAAACTTTGATTTGTTTGTTTTTAAAACCCCTAAAATACTGTCGGCTGTTTGTTTAGCTTCTACTTCGGTTTGTGTTATGGTTGCATCAGCACTTCTTGCACCAACATAAGGAATTAAAATGTGTCTTACTTTAGCAGAATCTGGAATCTGTTTTACAGCAATAAGCTTTGACACTTTGAAATATCCATTGTCTTTGTAAGGCCCATATACTTCGCCTACATTTAAATGGTATATACTATCCGCAACAGCTGTTGGTAATGAAGATTTAAATACAAAACGATTATCAAATTTTATATCGGAATTTGAATTTACAAAAGCCTCATTCTCTTCAGTCTTTAAAAACCCTGTAACCGTTTCGTTTGATTTTGAACTTTCATTATAAATTTCATAATCATTTATTAAAGCTGTTAAGCCTGCTTTAATGTCTTCTTCATCTTCTACGGTTGCGGCTTCTTTAAACTCCACATATTGAATATCTGTTGAAGCTTCAACTTGATACATATCTTTATGCTTTTTAATATAACTTGAGATTTCTGATTTAGAAACGGTAACAGTACTATCTGGTATGGAGGAAAAAGGTATTTGAACAAACTTAATATCAACCTTATTGTTTTGTAGTTTATGCTCTAATTTTCCTTCTTCAAGTGTTCCTGTTAATCCTGCTTTAACAAGATTGTAATAATTTTGTTGTAAGGCGTTTGATGCTAATGATTTCTCATAATTAATCCACTCTTGATAGGTAGCTGTAGAGGTTTCTTTTAGATTAATAATATATTCGTTTAATTTGTTTTCATCAAACAATCCAGCTTCATTTAAAAACTCGGGACTTGTTGCTAGAGCATTTTTAAGTAAATCTCTCATTTGATCTTTTTCAACGGTAATTCCCAACTCTTCAAATTGAGTTTCCATTACGGCTTGTCTAACTTCCTGCTCCCAAACTCTGTTCATTACTTGGGTATTGGTTGCTGAAGGCCCCATTTGTTTTTGAGTTGCCTCAACTTTTTGTAAAAAATCTTCGCGGGTAATATCTTTCCCATTAATGGTTCCTACCGTATTTTGTGATTTTTGAGAGAATGCATTATCGCCCTTAAATAAATCTGCCAATACAAAAGAAAAAAGCGCTAGAGCAATAATGATGATTAAAAATAGAGAACGTTGTCTGATTTTATTTAAAACTGCCATTTGAAAATTACATTATTTTACAACCTTTGTTATAAGGTTATTTATTTGTTTAGTTTATTGTAAAAATATTGTGCGCGAAAATACCATTTTCTATTTAATAATAAAACAGAAACATACTTTAATTAATGCAAAGATTATGAATTTAATCTTCTTTTAAAAGTTTAAGTTCAACCATATCAATTTTAGTGTTTGAAACCTCTAATACAGTAAATTGAAATGCATCAATGATAACCACTTCGTTTTGCTGTGGAATCTCTTCGGTATGATTTACAATTAAGCCGCCAAGCGTTTCATAATTTTCGCTTTCTGGAAGGTTTATTTTATAGGTTTCATTGATATAATCCACATCTAAACGTGCTGAAAATTTAAACGTTTCTTGGTCTATAATGTCTTCTGTTAAATCATCGATATCATGTTCGTCTTCAATTTCACCAAACAACTCTTCAACAATATCTTCCACAGTCATAATTCCTGAAGTTCCTCCATATTCATCTAAAACTACGGCTATACTTTTACGCTTTTTTATAAGAACGTTTAACACATCTTTTATTAATACGGTTTCTGGAACAAACTCTACCGGAAGTATGATGGCTTTAATGGCCTTTGGTTTTTTAAACAACTCAAAGGAATGCACATACCCTAAAATGTCATCAATAGTGTCTTTATAAACCAAAATTTTAGTACAGCCGGTTTCTGTAAACAAAGCATTGAGGGTTTTTATGGAGCTATTTATTTCAACCGCTATAATTTCGGTTCTTGGCACCATAACTTCTCGTGCTTTTACTTCAGAGAATTCCAGTGCATTTTGAAAAATCTGAATTTCAGAATCTACTTCGTCATCTTCTTCCACAGATTCCATTTGTTCACTGATATAATTTCCTAATTCTACCTTGGTAAATGCTAATTGAATTTGATCGCCTTCGGTTTTAAAAAATTGTCTTAAAAGCATGTCAGAAATCCAAATAACAAAATCTGAAACAAAGGTAAAAAGCATATAAAATAAATAGGCAGGAAACGCTAAAACCTTAATTAACGTGTTTGCATATATTTGAAAAAATACTTTAGGTAAAAACTCTGCCGTAATTAAAATAACTAGAGTTGACAGGACGGTTTGAGACAATAAACTTAAATCTGTTAATAAATAATTTAGAAATCCAGAGTTTAAAGGTAACATGGATTGAAACCATTCAACTAGCAAATCGCCCATAAAAAACCCATAAATAACCAATGCTATGTTGTTACCAATAAGCATGGTTGTAATATATTTAGATGGTTTTGAAGTGAGCTTAGTTAAGATTTTGGCTAATAATCCGTCTTGCTTTTTTTCAATTTCAATATGGATTTTATTGGATGATACATAGGCAATCTCCATGCCCGAAAAAAAGGCTGATAATATTAATGAAACCAGTATAATAATAATATCAAAACTCATTTAGTTGGATTGGTCTTTATTATCATATTTTTTTCTGAACCTTTGTCTGAAAAAAAACATAAAAATAGCTAAGGCAGCTAATCCTAAAGAAATATAAGATCCATTAGTATCATTTCCCCATTTTGAAATACCATCGTATATGAATAAAACGGCAAAAATTAAATAGGCGTATTGAAAAAACTTAGCAAGCATCGTGGTATAAAATTTAATACATTAAAGACAAAGATACTTAAAAAAATTTGTGGGGTTTCTGTATTGTTTGAATTATTCATTAACGGTGATGATCCCATTAATTTCCAGGACTTCTGCGTTGGTAAATTTAGTATCAGAATCAAAACCATTGCCGTGAATTAAATCTAAACCTGTTCTAAAAGTTACAGGCTTGTTAGTAAATAACCACTCTTTTTTCTGGTCATAAAACAACTGTTCAGCAAACAAGGTGTCATTATCTTTAGTAGCAATAACCACCTGTCCTTGTAAATCCATTAAGTCGGTTTCATTATATACTATGGCATAATCTGCTACGACGGTGCTTTTTTGGTTCTCATCATCAAACAACGTAAGATGTATGCCATCAGGAAATTCACTAAACTTAAATTCTCTATTGGAAAAATCGAACATTTTAGGGCTTAAAAGAATGGCTTCAATCTTACCAGAGTCTGTATATTTTAAATTGATATTTTCAGCAACTCCAATAGGTTCATTTTCTGAAATACCAATTTTTTGAACCTCTTTAAAGTTGTTTTTACATGAAAAAAACATGGTCATCGTAAATACGGTGACCATGAATAATATACTATGTTTTTTATTTTTTTTCATTAAATCTTTGGCACTACAACTGAGGCTCCAATCCAGCATCCAATACTAATAGTTTGACCTGAATTTCCTGCACTAAAAATTTCTGCCTTTTGTGGTGCTTTTGATAAATAATTTTCTGCGGTTTGAGCAGAAGCACTTTTTAAAGTAGCATCAACTCTACCTGCTTTTCTTGCTTCTTCAGCTGCTAACCAAAATACAGCTCTTTTATTAAAATTGCTATCACCACAATCATTGGCACTTGCTGCGTACATAGCAGCTATGGATAAATAAGGGTGACCATTTGAAGGGTTTAACCTTAGTGCTTCTCTAAAATAACTTCTAGCTCTTCCATAATTGCCTTTAGCTTTTAGCTTTAACGCAATATTATTGTTTAGTCTAGCTTTTTTAAAATTATCTGTTTCAAGTTTAATGGCTTCTTCATAAAAAGCAATAGCTTCATTAGTTTTTCCTTCTTTATCTTTTAAGATACCTAAATAATAAGCTGAATTTGCTGATGGACTCAATTCGTGATAGGCGTTAACCAATTTAAAGAACAATGGGTCATCGGTACAATCTTTTTCAGACATTTTACCCGCGGCTCTTTGTAACCAAATAGCATTGGTTTTATTGTCTTCAAATCCTTTTTGATATAATGGGATTAGGTTCTCACAATTGGCTCTTTCTCCTAACTTACTATCTATGCTACTTGCAATTTTATCATAAGCACTTAAATAGCTCTCATAATAACTCTTTAGTTTTCCTTCTTTATTGGTTAAAGGAGTACCTGCATCTTCTTTTTCGATAAGGACGTTAAGTTTTTCTGAGTAATTTTTAACTTCGTCTTCAACTTTTTCTACAACGTCATCATATTTATTAAATAAATCTTGTGCTGGTTTTTTACCTGCATCATATAGATCTACCATTAAAGAAAAATAGGTGTACAAACTCTTTGGGTTGGTAAAGGTTGCTTTGTCCAATTGATATGCAGCATCAAAACACTCATAAATTTCTAAGTCTGTTTTCTTTAAAAGGTCTTTATTATCATACATTAATTGGCAAGCGTTTGCAGCATATTCGCCTTTTGGTGTTTTACTTGCAAAATTTTCTTGACGTTCTTTCCACATTTTCATTAAATCTTCAAGGAAAGCAACTTTTTCTGCTCCAGATGAATTTTCAATTTTATGTTCCAAAATTTTCTCACCATCAATATAGATAGCATTATTAAACTTTGGGTATTTTGTTCTTACGTCCATCCAAGGCTGATAAGCTGCATCAAAATTTTTAGCTTTCACATATTCGTGGAATATGGAAAGTTTTGTCATAGCTTCCTCGTCTTGTTGAGCAAATGAAGTATTGCTTACAAAAAACAATAAAGCCAATACTAAAGTAATTCTCGTTTTCATGATAAAAATTTTACGTTTGTTAGTCATATTTCCTTTTTTGGAACCATCTATCGTTCAAAGATAAGCTTAATTGAAAATTAACAAAATTCTCTTGAATTAAATTATTGTTTGTTGTTCCACGTTTTCCAATTTCAAAACCTAAATTAGCGTTAGAGAACACATCTCCTACGGGCAAACCTAAACCAAAAGATATGCCAAACTCGTTTATAGATTCATTATTTATGTTGAGTCCAGATTTTTCATAATGTATTCCTGCTCTGTAAACCACACGTTTTAAGTAACTTGTATAAGAGTTATATTGTGGTATGTAAAACCCACCGAGAGAAATATTTGAAGCATCTTCATATTTTATAGTTAAGCTACTGTATAAAGGATTGAAGAACCTGCTCGTGTTTTCTAAGGTATATTCAGCACCAACAAACCACACCCTTGGTTGACCAAAACCAACTCCAAAAGAAATTTTTGATGGTAAAGTAAGGTCTGTTTTCTTAAGACCTTGTGATTCTAAATCGGATTCAAAAGAATTTATATCGGCTTCCGTACCTGTTGCAGTGTTAATGATAATGGTTGAAATAATTCTTTCGTTATTAGATGACACACTACTTTCTGGTGTAAAAGTAAATCCAGATACAAATTCATGTTTGTTAACTTTAGCTTTGTAAGACAAACCAAAATTTAGGCTTAGCCCACTTAAATCAGATCTATTACTTTCTTTGGATTGAAATTGCAAAATAACACCATCGGTATCATAAGAAAATTCTATGATGCTATTTTTTATGTTCCCAAAATTATAATTTGCATCTATACCAACGCTCAAGCCTTTGGTTAAATAATATCCTAAAGAAAGGTTTACTTTATTTAAGCCACCTTCACCTCTAAATCTATTAATTAAATTACCATCGGTATCGGTATTTTCAAGTTTATAGCCAACAGAGGTTTGAGGCAATAAACTTAAGCCCATACCAAACTTTCCCATGGGGATTGAAATGGCTAAGTAATCAAATGTTGTTGAAGTTGCATTATCACTGCTTGTATTGCTTTTTAAATTTAACGTTGACTGACTTCCTCCTACGGTAAATTTTACGGGTCTACTTTCTCCATTAAAACCAATTGAAGCTAAGTTTTCAGTAGCGTTCGATGCAGGATTTCTTAAGTTTATGTGAATACTGTCTGTATAAATACTTAATCCGCCCATACTCCTATTTTCAGCGGTTCCTTTAAATTTAAGACTTCCAATACCATAAAAAGAATAAGGTGAAGCTGTTCCTTGTTGAGCATAACTTTGAATTGTTATAAAGGCCACAAAAACTAATACAAGTTTTTTAATCATTCGTTTGAATTGAATTGCAAAATAAAGTTTAATCCTTCTAAAAGAAAATTAGAGTTGGCAAATATGCTACTTTTTAATTGTTTAGACAAGAAATTAGCATCTCCACCTGTTAAAATAACTGTTAAATCTTTATATTTTGATACATATACTTCAATTATACCCTCTATTTCCTTTAAAACACCGAATATAACACCAGAATGAATTGAATTTTTGGTAGAATTACCAATGATGTCTTTTGGCAACTCAGTCTCTAGCAATGGTAATTTGGCTGTTAATTTATTTAATGATTGATATCTCATTCGAATGCCTGGTGAAATAGCACCCCCTAAATATTCGTTTTTATTGGTAACAAAATCATAGGTTATACAAGTACCCGCATCTATAATGAGCGTGTTGTTATATGGATATTTTTGAACCGAAGCACTAACCAACGCAACCCTATCCATTCCTAAAGTTTCAGGGGTTTTATAACAGTTTTTAAATGGTAGATTGGTTGATTTATCCAATACTACCAAGCAAAAAAAGCTTTTTATATAAACCATGTCTTTGTCTTTTAGTTTAACAACCGATGAGATAATAACCTTACCTATATATTTGTATTCCTTTCTTAATAAATCAATATGTTTTAATAAAAAATCTAATTTTATGTTTTTCTTGACCAATAAGTTATTACCCTCAAAAACAGCAAGTTTAACTAAAGAATTACCAACATCAATGACTAAATTCATAGGTATTTTAAAAAGTGTAAATTTACAAAACCATTTTTTATAATTTTTCTTTTGGCGGATAATAAAAATGAATATATATTTGCATCCGCATTAAAAGCGAGCTGGTGCCTTAGCTCAGTTGGTAGAGCAAAGGACTGAAAATCCTTGTGTCCCTGGTTCGATTCCTGGAGGCACCACCATAAAACCCGAACTTAAAGTTCGGGTTTTTTTGTTTAAAAAGTGTTGAATAAAATGATAGTTAACTTAAAAAGAGACAGATACAAGACAAACTAAAAAAGAGTTTTTCTCTATCTTCAAACTTTTGTTAGGTGCAAGTGTCCTATTCGACTTATTTTGAATAATTTTATAGTGTTCTTAAAAAATAATCTCCATGCAAAAAACTTATTACGATCCGGCAGACCTTAAAAAATTTGGAAAAATATCTGATTGGAATGAAGAATTGGGTAAAAAATTCTTTGATTATTACAGCAAAGTGTTTGAAGAAGGCGCTTTAACAGAACGTGAAAAATCTTTGATTGCTTTGGCAGTAGCCCATACCATTCAATGCCCTTATTGTATTGACGCTTATACGGGCGATGGTTTACAACGAGGAATCACTAAAGAAGAAATGATGGAAGCACTTCATGTTGCTGCAGCCATTCGTGGTGGTGCTTCATTAGTACATGGTGTACAAATGATGAATAAAGTTAATAAGCTTGACATGTAAGGTTTATTGTTTTAAACGTCTTAACAAAAACATTTTTAATCATTTTTATCATTGATAACAAAATCATTACACAAACGCGAAAGCGAATTAGCATATAGCAAAAGACAGCTTGAAATACTATCAAATGGCATCTTTAAAAACGGCGATTTACCCATATTTTCAAAAAAAATTGCAGAAACCAATCAATTTCCTTTAAAAGCTAAAAAATTAGAAATACTTCAAATAAATGTTGGCTATATGTGCAACCAAGTATGCGAACATTGCCATGTAGATGCTGGACCTGACCGAAAGGAAATTATGACCAAAGAAACCATGTTGCAATGTTTGGAAGTTATAAAAAAAACAGGAGCACATACTTTAGATTTAACTGGGGGCGCACCAGAAATGAACCCAAATTTTCGTTGGTTTGTAGATGAAGCATCCAAAATTGGTGTTAAAGATTTTATCGTTCGGTCAAACTTAACTATTATAAAATCCAATAAAAAATTTTCAGATTTACCTGCATTTTTTAAATCACATAATATTCATGTAGTGTCATCAATGCCTCATTGGACACGCGGAAAAACAGACAAACAAAGAGGCTTTGGTGTTTTTAATCAATCTATTGAAGCCCTAAAAGAACTTAATAGCATTGGTTATGGAATACCTGAAAGTGACTTACGCTTGGATTTAGTTTACAATCCTTCGGGAGCCTTTTTACCTGGAAATCAAGCTTCATTAGAGAAAGATTTCAAAAAAGCTTTGTTTGAAGATTTTAATATCCATTTTCATCATTTATTTGCGATTACCAATTTGCCAATAAGCCGGTTTTTAGATTATTTAATCGCTTCAGATAATTATGAAGATTACATGTATTCCTTGGTAGAAGCTTATAACCCAACAGCCGTTAAAAATGTGATGTGTACCAATACCCTTTCTGTTAGTTGGGATGGTTATTTATACGATTGTGACTTTAATCAAATGCTTGAATTACCTATTAATAGTAAAATAAAGCATATTTCAGAATATAATGAAGATTTACTTTTTAATAGAAACATTGTAATCTCGCAGCATTGCTATGGCTGTACAGCTGGCTCAGGCAGTAGTTGTCAAGGAACTTTGGCATAATTTGTGGACTAACATTTATAAATCCCAAACCAACATAGTTAAAACCAGGATTGCATTTAAGCCTTAAAACAAGATTTATTAACAAATGAAATTTAGAATTTTAATATTCGCACTTTTTTTTTCATTCATGGGTAACGCTCAAGAAACCATTTCAGAATTGTTAAGCCAGCACAATAAAAAAAACATCCCATATATAAAGGCAGAAGAATTGGCTTTACCAAAAACCCATACTTATATCTTAGATGCTAGAGAGGAGAATGAATTTAAAACCAGTCATTTAAAAAATGCACAATGGATTGGTTTCGATCATTTCTCGATAGATTCGGTTTATAAAAACATTCCAAATAAAACCTCGAAAATTGTCGTGTATTGTTCAATTGGAATTAGATCTGAAAAAATAGCTTATCAACTAAAAAAAGCTGGGTACTCCAATGTTTTTAATCTTCATGGTGGCATTTTTGAATGGAAAAACCATGATTTTCCAGTTTATAATACTGAAGAAAAAGAAACTCAAAATATCCATGTATATTCAAAATTTTGGGGTAAATGGTTAATAAAAGGCAATAAAGTTTATTAAACCATGGGATTATTTACCACTAAAGATTCTGAGTCTATTAATAATTTGGCAACTAATTTTTATGTTCCAACTTCAAAAAACGCCCTTATTATCTTTACCAGAAATCCTGAATTAGGAAAATGCAAAACGCGGTTAGCAAAGACCATTGGAAACCAGGCCGCTTTAGGAATATATATGCATTTACTTTCGCATACGGCCCAAATATCAAAAAAATCAACAGCCGATAAGTTTGTTTTCTATTCTGAAAATATTATAGAAAATGACCTTTGGAATTCTGAGGTTTTCAGAAAAAAAATGCAACAAGGCTCAGATTTGGGCGAACGCATGGAACATGCCTTTACAGAATTATTTGCTTTAGGTTATGAAAAAGTGGTTATTATTGGAAGCGATTTATTAGATCTTAAAACAACTCATATCGATAATGCTTTTAAACTATTACAGGAACATGATCTTGTTATTGGCCCAGCAAAAGATGGTGGTTACTATTTGTTTGGTATGAAAAAACTTCAACCAAATATTTTTAAAAATAAAGCTTGGGGAACATCAACCGTGTTAAAAGACACCCTAAATGACATACAAAATTGTACCTTTGTGCTTCTTGAAGCATTAAACGATATTGATACTTTTGAAGATATTCAATCTTATCAACAGCTAAAAAAATTTTATATTACCAATGATTAAATACATTACAGAAACCACAGAATATTTAATTTCAAAAGGATTTAAAAACCCCGAGATTGGCATCATTTTAGGTACTGGTCTAGGACAATTAATCGATGAAATTAATATCCTTCATGAAGTGAGTTACAATCATATCCCCAATTTTCCAACAGCAACGGTAGAGTTCCATAAAGGCAAACTTATTTTCGGAATTTTGGAAAACAAAAAAGTAATCGTCATGCAAGGGCGTTTTCATGTCTATGAGGGCTATTCGTTACAAGATGTTACCTATCCTGTTCGCATTATGAAAAAATTAGGCATCCATACACTATTAGTATCAAATGCAGCTGGTGCCATTAATTTAAATTTCAAAAAAGGTCAATTAATGCTCATTGAAGACCACATAAATTTACAAGGAAGTTCTCCTTTAGCATTTAAAGGCGTTGAACATTTGGGTGAACGCTTTACAGACATGAGTGCACCTTATAATTTAGACATCAATTCAAAATTTAAAACCATAGCAAAAAACAAAAACATTACCTTACACGAAGGGGTTTATGCCAGCGTTGTTGGCCCTCAACTTGAAACCCGTGCAGAATACAGAATGTTAAAAACCATTGGAGCAGATGCCGTTGGCATGAGTACCGTTCCAGAAATTATCGTGGCCAACCATCTTAACTTAAAGGCCGCGGCAGTGTCAGTTTTAACCGATGAATGCGACCCAACTAACCTAAAGCCTATTGATATTAATGAAATTATTGCCATGGCAGAAAAAGCAGAACCGCATATGATTACCTTATTCAAAGAATTAATTAAGAACTTATAACTGTGAGCTATTTAGAAACCACCCATAACGTATATAAGGAAGCCGCACTAACGCCAGATGTTGGATTGTGCTGCACTACAAATCCTATTTGGGAATTGCCAGGTTTAAAAATCCCTAAAATCATGCAAGAAATGAACTATGGCTGTGGAAGCACTGTGCATGCACGCGATTTAACCAACAACCCAAAAATGCTCTATGTTGGTGTTGGTGGTGGTATGGAGTTATTGCAATTTGCATATTTTAACCGCCAAAAAAATGGCGTAATAGGCATTGATGTGGTTGATGAAATGCTTGAAGCATCTCGTAAAAATTTCATCGAGGCCGAAGCCTTAAACCCTTGGTTTAAAAGTGACTTTGTTGCGTTAAAAAAAGGAGACGCCATGAGTCTTCCTGTTGAAGATAATACTATTGACGTGGCTGCACAAAATTGTCTGTTTAATATTTTTAAAGCAGACGATTTAAAACAAGCCATTGCCGAAATGTATCGTGTATTAAAGCCTCATGGAAAATTAGTCATGAGCGACCCAACCTGTGAGCAACCTATGAATGATACTTTGAGAAATGACGACAGGTTAAGAGCGCTTTGTTTAAGCGGCAGTCTACCTATTTCAGACTATATAAAAATGCTTACTGATGCAGGTTTTGGAACCATTGAAATCAGAGCTAGAAAACCATATAGAATTCTAGACCCTAAACACTACCCAACAGATGAATTAATTTATATTGAATCTATTGAAGTGGCGGCTATTAAAGACCCAATGCCCACAAACGGTCCATGTGTTTTTACAGGCAAGGCAGCTATTTATTATGGTACAGAACATTTTTTTGATGACAAGGCCGGTCATGTATTGCTAAAAAACCAGCCTTTAGCCATTTGTGATAAAACCGCCAACGCATTGGCTAGTTTAAAAAGAGATGATATTTTTATAAGTAAATCTACCTACCACTACGATGGTGGTGGATGTTGTTAAATTTTAAAAAAAAAAGTTATGTTAAAAATTTATAGTTTTATTATATGCGCCATTTTGTATTTTCCAGTTTCTGCACAAAAAGTGGACCATTCTTTATGGACAAATTTTCTTAAAAACCATGTTTCAAATGAAGGCCATGTTGATTACAAAAAAATTAAAGACAATCCAGAAAGCCTTAACATTGTTTTAGAAAATTTATCCAAAACAATACCAAATGAACAATGGTCTAAAAACGAAACATTAGCCTATTGGATTAACGCTTACAATGCACTAACCCTAGATTTGATTATACGAAATTACCCCGTTGAAAGCATTAAAGACATTAAAAACCCATGGGAACAACGCCTGTGGAAACTAGGCAATCAAAAGTATAATTTAGAAGACATTGAGCATAAAATTCTAAGAAAAATGAACGAACCTAGAATTCATTTTGCCATTGTTTGCGCTTCTTACTCTTGTCCAAAATTATTAAATGAAGCCTATACCGCCAAACATTTAGAGGCGCAACTTACCAAAGCGGCCAAAGATTTTTTAAGTGACTCCAACAGAAATTCTATTACAAAAGACCGCTTGGAATTATCAAAAATATTTAAGTGGTTTGATTCAGATTTCACAAAAAAGGGTTCGTTAATAAACTTTTTAAATATGTACTCAGATATTAAAATTTTAGAGAACGCAAACATCAAATATAAAGACTACAATTGGGACTTAAATGACTAAGATTTCAGTCATTATTCCAATACTTAATGAGGCTAAAACCATAAACAGACTGATTAAACATCTTAATGAAGCATCTTCTGAAGAAAACATTAAGGAAATTATTATTGTTGATGGTGGCAGTACCGATGAATCTTTAAATATTATTTCAACATTTAAAAACCTTACCCTTATTAGTTCTGATAAAGGACGTGCCAAACAAATGAATGTAGGTGCCAACCATGCCTCTGGAAATATTTTGTATTTTTTACATGCAGATTCTTTTCCTCCAAAAGATTTTGACACTTCTATCGTTAATGAAGTTATAAACGGGCATTTAGCAGGGTGTTTTAAAATGAAATTTGATAGCAGCCATTGGTGGCTCAAACTTATGGGATGGTTTACTAAATTTCCATGGCGGATTTGCCGCGGTGGCGACCAAAGTCTTTTTATTACTAAAAGCTTATTTGATAGCTTAAAAGGTTTTGATGAGCAATATCTTATTTATGAAGATAATGTTTTTATTAAAAAACTTTTTAATATTAAACAATTTACGGTTATACAAAAACACTTAACAACATCTGCCAGATTGTATAAAAAACATGGCATTTGGAAACTTCAATACCATTACCTTATTATTCACCTAAAACATTGGTTAGGGGCTTCATCTAAAGATCTGTTTGCCTATTATATTCAAAACGTTTGTACTAACAAATCATAAATAACACTTAATAAAATCTTAAAATTGATGCCCATTTTACTATAAATATTACTTTCATAAAAAATTAGTTTATGAAACCATTTGGGTTATATGTTTTTATAGTGTTTTGCTTTATTAATTCAGTTAAATCCCAACAAACTATCAATGCCAAATTGATAGACTCCAGCTCACAAAAACCCTTGCCATATGCTACCATTTCTTTAAACAACGTCTCGGGCATAATCAGTAACGAAAATGGTTATTTTCAAATGTACTTAACCAAAACACCTACACAAAACGACACTTTATTTATAAGCTGCTTAGGTTATGAAACCAAACGGCTTGCCGCTGATAAATTTACAGACAGTCTGGTTTTTATACAACCAAAATCCATTGATCTTAAAGAAATATTGATTACCAATAAAAATTATTCAACCCAAGAAATTATTGAAAAAACATACCATAACTTAAAAGCCAATTACGACAAGGATTTTATAAAAAGCACCTTATTTTATAGAGCTTCTTACTTTACCAATATTTTAAAGCATGATGTTAAAATAAACCATTCAACCATACCCGAATTAAATCAATCATTTATTGATAGTATCTTAAAAGATATGCCAAAGAATGCTGATGATTATACCGAAATCTTGGCCAACTTATATGGAAAATCTGGAGTCTTAGAATCTCAAAAGTTAGATATTATAAAAGCCTCTCATTTATACGACAAAAACAATGAAATTACCTTTAACGACTATGAAGAACGGTTTAACAGCATTTTAAAAAAATACATAAAACGCGATTCTTACTTTAAAATAAAGTCGGGTATTTTTGGAACCAAGCAAGATATAGATTCTACACTTTTTGAAACCAACGAAGAGAAGGAAACCAATGCCATTGTTGAAGAAAAAAAGAAAGAAGAACAAGAACGGAAGAAGAACTTTTTAAAATATAGAAAGCAATCTATTTCAAGAATCCAACACAATAGTTTTATTTTTGAAGACAGCTATTTAAATTTCTTGGAAAAGCCAAACAGATATATCTTTAACATAGAAGACTACAGTTTTTTAAACGATAATTTTGTTTATAAAATTAGCTTTACCCCCAAAGGAAAAGAAGATTACAAAGGTATTTTATACATTAATACAGAAGATTTTGCCATTGTTAGAGTAGATTACGAAAATGTAAGACCCTTAAAGGATTTTAGACTTTTAGGGATATCTTACAAAATTTACCTTAAAAAGGGAACGCTGATTTATGCGAAAAGCAGCACCAATAAATACTCCCTTAAATACGCAGAAGTAGAGCAAGGAAATACATTCGGAATTAAAAGACCTTTAAAAATTATAGAAAAAAACAAACATACAAAAGGAAGAAGAAAACAGAACGAATTATCATCAAAAATTCATTTCATGGTTTCTAACACAGAAAAAAAAGAACTCGTTATTTTTGAAAATCAGTCCATTTCAGAAACCATGTATTCAACTTTAGAAGAAAAACCTAAAGTAGAACCTATTTATCTGCCGGCATACGACCCGCAGTTCTGGAAAGGTTATCACGTTATTGAACCCAATCGTGCTATTACAGAATTTAAAAGCATAAAATAATCCCATTAATAGTTTGAAAAATAGTGCAGCACAATGTTGTTTGCAGGCTTATTTTGAGGTGTAAACTGAGAGTCTTGGACACCACCGGCTTGTTCGTGATTGTGAAACCATTTCCAAATAAAACCACCTGCTACCCAATCCTCATTCCAAAAAGTTTCAAAAAAGGCTTGTGTTGCATTGGTTTGGGCCTCTAAATTTACCTCGACCATTTCTCTATCTGATCGCCATGGTTGTTTTCCTGAAAAATCCACACTTCTATAGCCAAATTCTGTAAAAATAATGGGCTTTTTAAAAGTATCATAATAGCTTTTTATTTCCTTTTTCCAAGGTTCCAAACCTATTTTACAATCTTCAACCGTTGGTGTTTTTAAGTCACTTACAGGAAAATACCCATCAATGCCTATATAATCTAAATCTTCCCAAAAAGAAGTCTTGGTATATTCATTCCAATTAGCAGCATAGGTTAATTTACCATAATACACCTGCCTAATATCTTTAATAAGTTGCTTCCAGTAATTAGGCCGTTTGTCAATAAAATTTTCCAACTCTGTCCCAATACAGAAAATATCTACATGCACCTCTTGAGCAACTAATGCATAGTCCAAAATAAACTTAGTGTAAGAATCTTCTAAAGACCTCCAATCTTCTTCAGTCGCCATTTTAATATTTCCAGTAAATTCTCCTCTCCAAACCCAAATCTGAGGTTTCATCATAACAAAAAGGCCTTCCTTTTTAAGAGTATTAACATATTGCTTTACGCCCACTTTTGTTTCTCCAAACCATTGTCTGTTAGAATTATATTGAATTTCAGGATGCGATATGTCTCGAATAAAACCAAAAGGCATGACCGATGCGTAATTGGCATGAAAATCTAACATAGGTTGGACATGCTTGTCTGAAATAGAATCTCTGGAAGCTACAAAACTTACCCCATTTATCTTGGTTGGAAATGGCGTGGTCATGGCGCAAGAACTCAATAAAAGAAACAAATAAATAACATAAATAAGCCTCATAAGTTTATATTAATTTTTAAATTTACGGAAACTGAAGCAATTGTTTTAAGGTTTTAACAAATCTTGCGACAGAAACTTAAATTAAATTATTTTATGGAGCATATCGTTATTATTGGAAACGGAATTGCTGGCGTTACAGCTGCTAGGCACATTCGTAAACTTTCCAATAAACCAATTAGCATTATTTCTTCCGAAACCGATTATTTTTTCTCTAGAACCGCACTTATGTATGTGTATATGGGCCATATGAAGTTTGAACATACACAACCTTATGAGAACTGGTTTTGGGAGAAAAACAACTTAGCCTTGGTTAATGGCTTTGTAAAAACCATTGATACCAACACTAAAACGCTTTACTTTAAAGATGGTCAATCACTAAGCTATGACAAGCTTATTATTGCTACAGGTAGCAAACCCAATAAATACGGTTGGCCTGGACAAGACTTAAAAGGTGTGATGGGAATGTACCATAAACAAGATTTAGAACAACTAGAAACCTATGCTCCAAACAACTTGGTTTGCAAACGAGCGGTTATTGTTGGTGGTGGATTAATAGGCATTGAATTGGCAGAAATGCTCAATTCCAGAAATATTCCAGTTACTTTTTTAGTTAGAGAATCGAGTTTTTGGAATGGTGTTTTACCAAATGCCGAAAGCGAAATGATTAACCGGCATATTAAAAACCATCATATAGATTTACGATTATCATCCAATTTAAAAGAAATAATTTCAGACAAAAACGGACAAGTAAAATCAATCATTATTGAAGAAACAGGCGAAGAAATTCCGTGTAATGTTGTTGGACTAACTGCTGGAGTCTCGCCCAATATAAACTTTATAAAATCTTCTAATATTGAAACAAATAAAGGGGTTTTGGTAAATAAATATCTAGAAACCAATATCCCTGATGTTTACGCTATTGGCGATTGCGCCGAACAACGCAAAGCTATAGGCCTTAGAAGACCAGTTGAAGCTGTTTGGTACACCGGTAGGATGATGGGAGAAACTTTAGCCCAAACTATTTGTGGCCATAAAACACCCTACAATCCTGGGCATTGGTTTAATTCGGCTAAATTTTTTGATATAGAATACCAAACCTATGGCTGGGTATTTGCCAAACCCAAGGAAAATCATGCCCATTTTCATTGGAAGCATAAAGACGACACTAAGTGTATTACCATTGAATATCATACCATAAGTAATGAATTTATTGGAATAAACAACTTTGGAATAAGAATGCGCCATGAAGTTTTTAATACCTGGCTCAACGAAAAACGGACCATGGATTATGTGATTAATCATTTAAGCGACGCTAATTTTGATCCAGAATTTTACAAACATTATGAGCAAGACATTTTAAAAGCTTACTCTAACCAACTTCAAATTCAAACAATTTCTTAATGAATTCTCAAACAAATCAAAGTATGTCTTTAGCAAACCCTGAAGGCACTAATCTTTCCATAAAACAAAAAACAGCCATTACTTTTGGAGTCCTTGGCCTTTTTATTTTTTTGCTGGCTATTTTCAACACCAACCTCCCTAACAAAGCTTTATTTTTAATCAGTTCGTTAGGATTGATAACATTGGGCACCATATTATATTCAAATAATGCCTATTTAACAAAACCAAAAGGCATAAAAAACGATGGTGTATTTTTTAAATCTATCTCATCACGTGGTACATTAGGTTGGATAACCGGCATAATATTAACAAGTTTTTACATAGTCCTTTATTTTATTCCACAATATTTAGGACTAGCATCAAACGGATTACCAAACACAGGTTTGATTGCTTTATTCGACCCACTAAGCAAGTTATTAAGTGGAAACCCTGCAAGCCAGTGGTTTGTTTATGGTACACTTTATACCTTGGCTATTTTAGTATTCGGTTATAAATTCATGCTAAAATATCGACACAACCGTTACGAACAATTGCGTACAGCTTCTGTGATGTTTTTTCAATTAGGCTTTGCGTTTTTAATTCCTGAGTTTATGTCTCGACTAAACCAGAGCCCTAATTATAATTTACCTTATTACGATTTAAAAAGTATGTGGCCCTTAAACTATTATCTGTTTGATAGTTGGTCAATAAACGGTTTGCTATCCTCTGGATCTTTAGGGTTATTAATGCTTGTTTTTGGGGTGATATCCATTTTTGTAGTATCCCCAATTCTTACTTATAAATATGGAAAACGCTGGTATTGTTCATGGGTTTGTGGTTGTGGTGCGTTAGCCGAAACCGCGGGCGATTCTTTTAGACAATTAAGCAGTAAAAAACTTTCGGCTTGGAAACTTGAGCGTTGGTTGATTCATACCGTTTTAGTCTTTTCGGTCATAATGACCACCGCTATGATTTACACCTATTTAGGTAAAGATTCTAGTAAATTTTGGTTAACGCAAAGCACGTTTTTAACAAGTGTTGGCGTGTTTTTAACCTTAGTGTTTGCCCTAGTAATGCTATTTAAAAGAAAAGAATTAGGTAAAGATGCCCGTTATGGTGCTTATGGTTATTTTATAGTCATTGCCGCTTTATTCATCATGCATTATACGGGAACAACCGATGAGATTTTTTTAATAAAAGCCAGTAGTTTACGCTCAGCATACGGATTGTATATAGGATCCATTTTCTCTGGCGTAATTGGAACAGGTTTCTACCCTATCTTAGGCAATCGGGTTTGGTGTCGTTTTGGATGTCCTATGGCGGCCATATTAGGTTTTCAACAACGGTTATTTTCAAAATTCAGAATAACTACTAACGGTGGACAATGCATTTCCTGTGGTAATTGCTCCACCTATTGCGAGATGGGCATTGATGTTAGAGCCTATGCGCAAAAAGGAGAAAACATAGTGCGTTCCAGTTGCGTTGGCTGTGGCGTTTGCAGTGCCGTTTGCCCTAGAGGTGTTTTAAAATTAGAGAACGGAACTTTGGAAGACCGTATCAATTCAAACGATATTTTATTGGGAAATGACATAAACTTAATCGATTTGATAAAAAGTTAAAATATTCATAAAAGTATTGTACTTTTGCAACTTTAAAGTTAATACTTTATGCCCAAAATTAAGGTCATCATTCCTGCTTACAATGAAGAAGATTCTATAGCAAATGTAATTAAAGACATTCCAACCATTGTTGATGAAGTTATCGTTGTCGACAACAATTCAAATGATGATACAGCAAAAAATGCTACTAATGCTAGAGCAACTGTTTTAACCGAAACCAAAAAAGGTTATGGCTATGCTTGTTTAAAAGCCATGGATTACATTTCAAATCAAACAAAAAAACCAGACATTATTGTTTTTTTGGATGGTGATTACAGTGATTATCCTGAAGAGCTTTTAAAACTAGTAGAACCCATAATCAAGAACAATACAGATTTGGTTATTGGTGCCCGCAAAAAAGAGTTAAGAGCTGCACATTCCATGACACCTCAACAGGTTTTCGGAAATTGGCTGGCTACTTTTTTAATGAGAATATTATATGGCGCTCGCTTTACAGATTTAGGCCCTTTCAGAGCCATAAAATACGAAAAGTTAGTAGCTTTGCACATGGAAGATAAAACCTATGGCTGGACAGTTGAAATGCAATTAAAGGCAGTGAAACAAAAACTGAGTTATGTTGAAATTCCGGTTAAATACAGACAAAGAATTGGTGTCTCAAAAGTATCAGGAACCCTAAAAGGTAGTATCTTTGCAGGCTTTAAAATTTTAAGTTGGATTTTTAAATACAGTTTATAAAATGATTTTTGTTACCCTAATTATTGTTGTTTACACGGTTGCTCTACTGCTCATATTCATGTACGCATTAGCTCAATTAAACCTGTTATTCAATTATTTAGCTTCAAAAAAGAAAACGAATAAGGAAGAAACTATTGACTTTTCTAATCCTGATGAAATTCCATATGTAACCATACAACTTCCTGTTTATAACGAAATGTACGTTATGGAACGCCTATTGGATAATATTGCACTTATGGATTATCCAAAAAACAAATTAGAAATTCAAGTTTTAGATGACTCAACCGATGAAACTATAAAATCAACTTTTGATCAAATTGAAAAACTAAAACAACAGGGTTTAGACATTAAACAAATTACCAGAACCGATAGAAGTGGCTTTAAAGCTGGCGCACTTAAAGAAGGATTAAAAATAGCAAAAGGTGAATTTATTGCCATTTTTGATTCAGATTTTCTTCCGGAAAAAGATTGGTTAAAGCGCACGGTTCCTTATTTTAAGGATAAAAATATTGGTGTAGTTCAAACCCGTTGGGGCCACATTAACAGAAACTATTCCATTCTTACCAAAATTCAAGCTTTTGCACTTGATGCACATTTTACACTGGAACAAGTTG
>Ga0210053_1000134_pt1 | contig 75485 bp, 61 predicted proteins | sample CryGeymeta201512_FD_185467 | JGI IMG/M metagenome (GOLD analysis project Ga0210053, IMG submission 185467) | Groundwater microbial communities from Crystal Geyser aquifers in Utah, USA - Crystal Geyser metaG 2015-12 (SPAdes) (version 2) | ecosystem: Environmental > Aquatic > Deep subsurface >... | reverse complement strand
AACTACATGGTTGGTTTTATAAATAATGAAATGGTATTAACCCCTTTAGAAAGAGCCATTAAAGGAAAATCAAAAATAAATTTAGAACTATTGCGTGTGTCAGAAATTATGGCCACTTAACACTTATTAATACAAATAAAATGTCAAAATTAAAATTAGGAATTAACGGATTTGGTAGAATTGGTAGAATTGCTTTTAGAGTAGCTGCTTCAAGACCAAATATTGAAATAGTAGGCATTAATGACCTATTAGATGTAGAACACTTAGCGTATTTATTAAAGTACGATTCAGTACATGGGAAATTTAATGGTACTGTTGAAGTAAAAAACGGTAACTTAGTCGTTAATGGAAATGAAATCAGAGTCACTGCTGAACGTAATCCTGAAGATTTAAAGTGGGATGCCGTTGGCGCTGAAGTTGTTTTAGACTGTACAGGGATTTTCACATCGTTAGAAGGTGCACAAAAGCACATTACTGCGGGCGCTAAAAAAGTAGCTATTTCGGCTCCATCTGCTGATGCACCTATGTTTGTTATGGGTGTTAACCATAAAAAAATAACACCTGAACACACCATTGTTTCAAACGCATCGTGTACTACAAACTGTCTTGCACCTTTGGCTAAAGTAATCAACGATAACTTTGGAATTATAGAAGGATTAATGACTACAGTTCACGCAACAACAGCCACACAATTAACCGTTGACGGACCTTCAAGAAAAGATTGGAGAGGTGGAAGAAGCGCATTAGCAAACATTATCCCTTCTTCAACAGGAGCAGCAAAAGCAGTAGGAAAAGTTATTCCTGAATTAAACGGAAAATTAACAGGCATGGCTTTTAGAGTTCCAACTCCAGATGTATCTGTTGTGGATTTAACCGTAAGAACAGAGAAATCTGCAACTTGGGCCGAAGTAAAAGCGGCTTTAAAACATGCTTCAGAAAACGAATTAAAAGGCGTTTTAGGCTATACAGAAGAAGCGGTAGTTTCGCAGGACTTTGTTTCAGAAACTTTAACAAGTGTTTTTGATGCTGATGCTAGTATTGCCCTAAACGACAACTTCTTCAAGTTAATTTCTTGGTATGATAATGAATTTGGATATTCAACTAAATTAATTGATTTAGCACAATACATACATTCTGTATAATTTTTAATATATTGTCCATAGAATTAAATAAAATATTATAATTCTATGGACAATATTTATTTTTAAGCTTATGATTTTAATTGTTGATAGCGGTTCTACCAAATGCGATTGGATTGCAGTGGATGAAAAGGGAAACCAATTATTAGAAAAAATCCGTACAAAAGGACTTAATCCAGAAATTTTAACGGAAAAAAAACTTAAGAAAACCATTAAAAAAAATAGTGATCTTAAGAATAATAGGTTAGATGTAACCCACGTATTTTTTTATGGAGCAGGTTGTGGTACAGATAGAGGTAAAGAAATTGTTAGTACAGCATTAAAAGATATCTTTATAAATGCGTTTATTAAAGTTGAGGAAGATACTATGGCAGCTGTTTATGCTACTATTAATCACGACAAAGAAGCCGCTGTTGTTTGTATTCTGGGTACTGGCTCAAATTGTAGTTATTATGATGGGAAAATATTACACCAAAGAGTACAATCTTTAGGATACATTTTAATGGATGATGCCGCTGGTAACTATTATGGTAAACAATTAATAAGAGATTATTATTTTAATAGCATGCCAACCGATATTAAAGTTGCTTTTTCCACGAAATATAATTTAGATGCCGATTATATTAAATATAATGTTTACAAGCAACCTAATCCAAATGCTTATTTGGCAAATTTTGCGGAATTTATGTTTTTGAACAAAGAGTCAGAATACATAAGAAAGCTTATCAAAGATGGAATTGTGCTCTTTGTTAAAAATTACATCATGCAATATAAAGAAGAGCTTAAAACAGTTCCCGTTCATTTTGCAGGTTCTATTGCCTATTTTTCACAAGAAGAAATTAAGCAAGTTGCCCAAGAAATGGGATTTAATGTAGGTAATTTTGAAAGAAGGCCTATTGAAGGTTTGGTATCTTTTCATACAAAAAGTTTAAAATAATTATAAAAAAAAGAGGTTTAAACCTCTTTTTTTATTTTATCTAACTGAATTGCATCCAATAATTTATTTCAATGATTTTTTAAAAATCATTGAAATAAATTATTCTGAATACACTCTGTTTTCTTGTTCAGCTACTCGAATAAATGTAGTTCGTTTGGTTAGTTCTTTCAATCTTTGTGCACCAACATAAGTACAAGTACTTCTTAGACCGCCTAATATATCTTGTAAGGTTGATTCTACCTTGCCTCTATATGGCACTTCAACCGTTTTACCTTCACTAGCTCTATAATCTGCAACGCCCCCAATGTGTTTTTCCATGGCAGTTGCAGAGCTCATGCCATAAAATTTTCTGTAAGGTTTGCCATTTCTTTCAGTAATTTCACCACCGCTTTCATCATGTCCCGCAAGCATGCCTCCAAGCATTACAAAATCGGCACCAGCACCAAAAGCTTTAGCAACATCACCAGGAGTTGTGCAACCACCATCGCTTATAATTTGTCCACCCAAGCCATGTGCAGCATCGGCACATTCAATAATAGCCGATAATTGTGGATATCCTACACCTGTTTTAACTCGCGTAGTACACACGGAGCCTGGTCCAATGCCTACCTTTACAATGTCTGCGCCAGATAATAAAAGTTCTTCAACCATTTCACCTGTTACAACATTGCCAGCGATAATAACTTTTTTAGGATATTGCTTTCTTGTTTTTTTTACAAAATTCGCAAAATGTTCAGAATAGCCATTGGCAACGTCAATACAAATAAATTTTAATTGTGGGTTACTATTAAAAATTAAAGCCAATTTTTCCGAATCTTTAACACCAGTTCCAGTGCTTATGGCCACATAGTTTTCAATGCCCTCTGGCGCATTTAAGCAAAACGTATTCCATTCATCGGTAGTATAATGTTTATGGATGGCTGTAAAGAGTTTTTGTTTAAATAAGGCTCTAGCCATTTCAAAAGTTCCTACAGTATCCATATTTGCGGCTATTACAGGAACGCCTTGCCATGTATATGGACTGTGCAGAAATTTAAAATCTCGCTCCAAATTAACTTGAGCCCTACTTTTTAAAGTTGAACGTTTTGGTCTAATCATAACATCTTTAAAACCCAGCTTTATATCATATTCAATGCGCATTTTTTTATAAATTATAAGTCATTCAAATGTATTATTTTTAAAACGGAAAATTTAAAAATTACCAAAAAATAGAACCCTGTCATTTAAAAATTTAGTAGTATCTTTAAAATTAAGGAGTTAAACTTAAATATAAATTTCATAAAAACTAATAATAATAATTGTTTTGGGAATTACATCAAATATAAATATGTTTGTAGCAAAGCAACTAAAGATGGCATTTCTTTTTCAATCAATGCGATCCTTTAAGGTAAGGATGGCATTGATTTTTTTTACTTTTATAGGTATGGTTATTACGCTTTTTATTGGCTTTTTACAAGTCCAAAAAAAACTTGATTACTTACCTGATTTAGTTGAAAAAATTTATGAAATTAAATTTGAAGTTTCCAACAATTTAGCAAGAGCTGATAAACCATTAAGTCTTATTAGTCAGGATTTCAATACTTACAATGAGCAAGTTGCAAGTATTAAAAATAAATTAAACAGTAACTCTAATAGTTTTGATAGTAAGTTAGATGATGTTATGAGTGCTATGGATTTGATGCAAGAATCCATACTGAATAACAACCCTGATTCTCTTAAAATCTATCATCAAAATTTAAACGAAAAATTGGTTTCAATAACCCTTAGTTTAAAGAGTTTATACCAAACCAAAAGTAAAGAGCATTATAATAATACCTTGCTGTTATTAATACTAACAGCTGTGATGATGATTGGGTTTGTCTATTATTTAAGTGGCAGAATGACTCATGATATTTCCAAGCTAAAACAAAAAATGGCTCATCCTGATGACTTGAGTGAAAAACCGTTGGTTACAAAAATACAAGATATAAAGAGTTTGGATAAATCTTTTGAATTGTTAAAATCTAAGCTTAGAAGATTGGAAATAGATTTGGATGAAGCAAAAAAGACCTGTGATTATAAATCGGTTTTTTTAGCCAATATGAGTTATGAAATCCGTACGCCATTAAACTCGGTTTTGGGTATGATAAATATGCTCAAGCAAAGTGAATTAACCACCGAGCAACAAATACAGTTGGAAATTGCTGAATACTCATCAGAGCATGTTTTACAGTTGGTTAATATGATATTGGATAATTCAAGTGTGGAAGGCGGACAGGTAGAGCTAGAATTATCGGCCATTGATTTAAAGTCTGATTTAGAAAAGCTTGTCAAGGTATTTGAATATGAAGCATGGGATAAAAGTTTGGATTTTGAATTTCAGTTTTTAGCAGATGAAAAACAGAAGTTTTTGCTACTTGGTGATTTAAAAAGAATCAAACAAATTTTAACCAATTTACTAAGTAATGCCATTAAATTTACCAATGCAGGAAAAGTATCCTTAATTATTGACCAAACCGTTGGTCCTGATGATTATCAAATAGTCACTTTTTACGTAAAAGATACAGGCATTGGTATTCCTCCAGAAAAGGCAAAACGAATTTTTAGCGAGTCCGAAAAAAATCATCAATCCATCATAGATTATTATGGAGGAACAGGATTAGGGCTTACGGCATCCAGCCAACTTATAAATTTAATGGGTGGTGAGCTTAAACTTGAAAGTAAAGAAAATGAAGGTTCCATTTTTTATTTTAGTATTCAACTTCAAAAAACATTGAATTTAGAACGAGAAAAGGCAGAACCAAGTTCTATTTTATTAAATGAATTTGATTATAAGTTTACAGTATTGGTCGCTGAAGACAATAAAATGAATCAGAAGGTCATTAAGTTTTTATTAGAGCAACAAGGAGCAGATTGTACGTTTGTTAAAAATGGTTCAGATGCTGTAAAACTTTTTAATATTCTTGATTTTGATATGGTTTTCATGGATATATTTATGCCTGAAATGGATGGCTATGAAGCCACTAAACTCATTAAATTAAGTAAGAAATATAAAGACCATAAAGTTCCAATCATTGCAGTCTCTGCAAGTGCTTTTGATGAAGATATTCAAAATGCTAAAGCTGCCGGGATAGATGAGTTTTTAGCTAAACCCATTGAAACAGCAAAATTAAGAGAATTATTGGTGAAGTATGCACCTAACCATACAGAAGCAAATTAGCTATTTAATGGCAATCATGCTTATTTCTACATGAACATTTTTGGGTAGTTTAGCTACTTGTACCGTTTCACGAGCAGGCGCATTGTTTTCATTAAAATAACTTTCATAAACCTCGTTTATTTGTGCAAAATCATTCATGTCTGTAATAAAAATAGAGGTTTTAACAACATCGTCAAAGGTCATATTGGCAGCTTCCAAGACTGCTTTCATGTTTATCATGACTTGAGTGGTTTCTTCTTTTATGGTATTTAAAATTAATTCACCAGTAATTGGGTTGATGGCTATTTGCCCCGATGTATATAAGGTGTTACCTTTTAAAATGGCCTGACTGTAAGGGCCAATTGGAGCTGGGGCATTTGGTGTATTTATAATTTTTTTCATAATAATGTATTTATAAAAGTAAAAACAATATATTTTTTAAAGCTGAATATCTGGCTGATTTCGTTTATCATATTTAAGATCCTTTAATATGCTGGATTTAATACCTATAAAGAAATACCAAGAGGCTCTTGAACTAAAAGGAACCCAGCTAAAATTCATTCTCCAACTCAATAAATCACGCTCAAAACGGAACTGTGTATAGGTAAACCCTTGATTTTTTAAGTCATAACCAGAAGATACACCTAAAGACCATTTTGGAGAGAGTTCAATATCACCCGAAAACATTAAAGAATGTGATGAAATTTCGTTTTGCCGTCTTGAATTACTGTAATTTACGGCATACGCTAAACGTACGCTCCAAGGTATTTTAAAATTATAAAACTGACTCATTTTTTCATTATTGCCCTTTTTGTCTTCTTCATCAAACCGACTGGTGGTGGTGCCATCGGGTAGCCCAAACAAATCATCATCACGTCCGCCACCTCTTAAGTTTTCCTCAATACCTTCTTTGTTTTTATCTTTTGAGTCTTTACCCTTACTAGAAAGAGAATAGTTTAAGGTTAAATTGGCACTAGTTAATCTAAATAAACTTCCGCCATTATCGATATTAAATTTATCTATCTTATTATTGTTATTGTCAAGAGCATAAGGATCTAAGGTTGCTCCAAAATTGATGTTCATTTTGTTTTTAAAAAGCTGGGTTCCGCCAGAGACTCTAAGAGGGCTCCATTGTAAAGAATCGCCTGCAAAATTATACGAGGTCGAGAAGTTTAAATTATTAAGTAAAATAATTTTTTTCGCCTCTGTAGCGCTACTGTCTTTGTCTTTTACTTTAGCTTCAAAATTATTGGATAACGAAATGCCCATAGAGCTTGAAAAGTTTTTATTGGGTGCACCAAAAATCCCTTCTTCAAAGCGTGAATATTCAACATCTTGAGTGGTTAATCCGTCGGCGCTTACTACTTCAAAAGTTTCATAAAATTTGTCGAATGCTGGATTTATATTGTAGCTAATAGATGGTCTCATGACATGCCTAATCGCTTGTATCTTAGGGGTTTTACCTTCTCTTTTAAAGTTAAACATCCCATAAATGGTGGTTCCTAAACTGGTGCTAAAATTGTAAGTTCTAAAGGAATCGAATCCGTTTATAGTTTCGGTCACCGTAGAGTTTTCAATTTGGTCAAAAGACTTTTTAATGGTTTTAAAAGTCCAAACTTCATTATAATTAGTACTAGCACTTAAACTAAAATATTTAAAGACCTTAAAGTTGGTACTTAATGGAATGGTATGCTGAAATCCAGCTTTGGCATCTCTAAACATTTCCTTTTTGAAAAAAAGAGAATCTGTGGTTTGGATTCTATTTTCACCTCTTATGTTATATTGAAAATTAATATTTTGAATAATCCCCTTTTTCGCTCCAGTTTTAGGAGCAAACGGAAAAATTCTTCCTACACTCCCTTGAAATGTAGGAAGCGTCATGTTTATTTGCTCTGTATTGGTGTTTTGTGAATGCGTAGCCGTTAAACTGTAATTGACTTGTGGATCGCCGGGATAGGATTTTGAATAAGATACAGATGAAGAAAGTGTGTTATTTAAAAAATTACCTGAATTTACTTGGTTTAAAGAAGTTCTATAAAACGTACTACTACCAAGGTTTAAAGAGGCCGAAAATCTAGAATTAGGATTGGATTTTCCATCTTGGCTATGAGACCAACGTAAATTATAAACGGTAGACTTGGAATAGTCGGGAAAACCACGCTCACTATTAATTAAATTTTCATATCTGAAGGCAAAATTACCTCTAAATTTATAACGCAACGCATAATTGCTTTCTAAGCGAAATCCATAACTTCCATTGGTATAATAATCGCCTAAAACCGATAAGTCCACATAATCATTTATAGCAAAATAATACCCACCATTTTGTAAAAAATAACCGCGTTGATTTTGCTCTCCAAAGGTTGGGAACAAAATTCCCGAGGTTTGCTTTTCAGATTGAGGAAAAAACCCGAATGGTAAGCCTAATGGTGTAGGCACGTTGTATATGAACAAATTGGCTAGACCCGTCACAATTTTTTTGCCAGGCACTACTTTTGCTTTTCTTAATAGAATATAATACTCCGGATCATCCAAATCTTCAGATGTTGTGTATATTCCTCTAGCAATAAAGTAAACCGAATCATTTTCCTTTTTAGTAATTTCAGCAATAACAGTACCACCAGACTGCTCTGTTTTAGAATTATATATAAGTGCTTTTTGAGTTTTTGTATTGAATAATATAGAATCTGGTTCAACCACATTACTTCCCTGTTTAAATACTGGAGCTTGTGAATATTCACCCAAAGAATCTGTTATACCTTTGGCATACACTTCATTTTTACTGTAATCTATAATAATATTACCAGCCTTAATATTCATGTCGCCATACGTTATTTCAGCTTCATTAAATAAATAGAGTTTTTGCTTTTTCTGATTGAATGTGGTAAAATCTTTGGCAGAATAATCTACAATGTGTTCTAAAAATTCTTTCTTTTTAGTTTTTAAAGTGTCTTGAGAAATGCTATCCAGAACCTTTTCTGAAACCTCTAGTTCTGGTAAATCTTTTTGATTAAAAATTAAACTATCTTTTACTACTGGTTGTATTGAAGTTCCCTTTTTAGGGATGTCTTGCCCAAAGCTTAACATGTTGATAAACACTGTAAAACTTAAGGCAAAAAGTAGTTGAAAGTTGTTTGTATGCAATGCTTTTAAATGTATTTTTGTAAAAGTATGGCTCGGTTTTTGAAAAGTCAAAATTACATATATTTTTTTTGTGATTATTTCTTTATTGAATAAAAATTAAATTAATTGGTTGGAGCTTAAAAGTATTTAAAAATCCTTATGAAAACGCATAAAGTATTACTTTTCGTATCTTTTATTATTGTATTAACACTTTATTCATTTGTTTCTATAAACCATGTTCCAAAGCATACTTTTGTAGTGGTTTTAGATGCTGGTCATGGTGGTCATGACCCAGGAAATGTTGGTAATGGTTATAAAGAAAAAGAAATAGCTTTAAATGTTGTTTTAGAAGTTGGAAAACTACTTGAAAAAAATCCAGAGATTAAAGTTATTTATACAAGAGAAAAAGATGTTTTTATTGATTTATTCTATAGAGGTCAAATTGCAAACAAAGCAAATGCAGATTTATTTGTATCGGTTCACTGCAATGCACACCGTTCTGAGGCTCATGGTACAGAAACCTTTGTTTTAGGGACGCATAGAAACCAAACCAATTTTGAAGTTGCCAAAAAAGAGAACTCAGTAATTTTTTTAGAGTCAGATTACGAAAGCAAATATGGTGGTTTTAATCCTAATTCACCTGAATCTGTTATTGGTTTAACTTTGGCCCAAGAAGAGTATTTAGATCAAAGTATTCAATTAGCAAAAACCATTCAAGATAGATTTACTAATAAATTATATCGAAAAAACAGAGGTGTAAAACAAGCTGGTTTTATCGTGTTACATCAAACCGTTATGCCAAGTGTTTTGGTAGAAATGGGATTTTTAACATTCATAGAAGAAGGTAAATATTTAAATTCTCAAAAAGGACAAAAAGAAATATCAACAGCCATTGCAGAGGCTATTTTAGAATATAAGCACCAAATAGATGGCAATATTGGAGAAACTACCTTTGAAGAATATGTCAATGAAGCGGTATTAGATGAAAAGGCACCAATTTCCCACGAAACAGACAGTAATATCATTTATAAGGTACAAATAGCTGCCGGTTCTAAAAAAATTGACACCAAACCCTATAATTTCAAACAGCTTGAAAATATTTCATATGATTTTGTAAACAATTTATATAAGTATTATTATGGAGCAACATCCAGTTATGAAGAAGTAAAAACCTTAGAAAATACTGCTAAGTCAAAGGGCTATACCTCTAGTTTTATAGTAGCTTTTAAAGATGGTAAAAAAATCCCTTTATCAGATGCTTTAAAAACAACCGTCAATTAACAGCTTTCTTTTTAAATTTATTTTAAATTTGTTATTCATAAAACACTATGCATTGAAAATATCTAGAGAAGTTAAAACGGCCATTCTTGTTCTACTTGGAATAATCCTTTTCATTCTTGGGTTTAATTACCTAAAAGGTCAAAATTTATTTGAGTCTAAAAATATTTACTACTCAGAATTTGATTATAATGCTTTAAGCACCAATTCTGTTGTTACTGTAAAAGGCAATACGGTTGGAAAGATTCAAGATATTGCTTACGATTATAATTCAGGAAAAACTAGAATAGCGTTTTCAGTAAACGACCAATTAAAATTTTCAAAAAACAGTACCATAAGGTTATATGAAACGGGTTTAATGGGCGGAAATGCCATTGCCATTATTATGAGCAATGACAATGACTTGGCAAAGCCAGGCGATGTGTTGAAATCTGAAGTTGAAGTTGGGTTAATTAGAAGCTTGTCCAAGAATTTTTCTGGATTAAGTACCGATTTAAATGCAACCTTAAAATCTACAGATACATTGATAATCAATTTAAATAAAATGGTTGTTGATGAATCTGATGCAGGTTTGAAAAAAACCATTTTAGAACTTAATAACACCTTAAAAGCCTATAAAAATTTAGCATATTCCATTAATGGCGTTGTTTCAGAAAACGATAAAAATATCAGCACCATTCTTGAAAATTTTAAAACAACCAGTAATGAGCTATCTCAAATTTCAGCCAATTTAAAAGAAGCTAATTTAGGAGCTACCGTTCAATCATTAAACACAACCTTAACTAACGTAAATACACTTATTTCAGGCTTAAACAAAGGTGAAGGTTCTATGGGTAAATTACTTAAAGATGAAACCTTGTACCATAATCTTGAAGGCGCTTCTAAAGAAATAGAGGCTTTGTTAAAAGATATTAAACTACATCCAAAACGATATTTTAGAATTTTATCAAAGAAAGAGATTCCTTATTCAGAGCCTGAAACTAATTAATAGCCTAATGAATTATTTACCAAATGTCCTTTTTTTAATAGCCTTAATCTTGGGGATTGTTTATTTTACAAAAAACGTAAAAAAACTAGTGCGTAACATAAAACTTGGTCAAGACGTAGATGTTAGCAACAACAAAAAGCAACGTTGGAAAAACATGGCCATGATAGCTTTAGGACAAAGCAAAATGGTACGTCGCCCAATAGCCGGGTTGTTGCACGTTATTGTCTATATTGGCTTTATCATTATCAATATTGAAGTTTTAGAAATTATTATTGATGGGCTTTTTGGCACACATAGAATAGGGTTAAAAGTCTTACCAAAACCTGTTTACGGGTTTTTAATTGGCTCTTTTGAAGTACTTGCTGTGTTAGTGTTTTTAGCCGTCATTGTATTTTGGATAAGAAGAAATATACTTAAACTTCAACGGTTTTGGAAAAATGAAATGACCAGTTGGCCAAAAAATGATGCCAATTATATTTTATATTTTGAAATGGTTTTGATGAGCTTATTTTTAATAATGAATGCCACCGATAGCCATTTTCAATCGCTCAACTCAGGGAACATAATCAGTCAATTTATAGCGCCACTTTTTAATGGGGCATCAGAAAATACCTTGCATATTATAGAACGTGGCGCATGGTGGTTTCATATTTTAGGCATTTTGATATTTTTAAATTATCTCTATTTTTCAAAGCATTTGCACATACTTTTGGCATTTCCCAATACCTTTTATGCTAGTTTGAAACCATTAGGACAATTCAATAACCTTGAATCTGTTACCAAAGAAGTAAAAATGATGATGGATCCTAATGTAGACCCGTTTGCAGCTCCGGCAGAAGGTGCTGAAGCTCCTGCAAAATTCGGTGCCAGTGATGTTCAGGATTTAAATTGGGTTCAATTGCTCAATGCATACACTTGTACAGAATGCGGTCGTTGTACAAGTGAATGTCCTGCAAATATAACCGGTAAAAAACTATCACCTCGTAAGATAATGATGGACACCAGAGACCGTTTAGAAGAAGTCGGAAAAAATATAGAGACCAACAAAGGAACGTTTAAAGACGATGGAAAACAATTGTTGGATAATTATATTACCAGAGAAGAATTATGGGCTTGTACATCGTGCAATGCTTGCGTAGAAGCGTGTCCGGTAAGCATCAATCCGTTGTCTATTATTTTAGAGATGCGTCGCTTTTTAGTTATGGAACAATCAGCAGCACCTATAGAACTCAACACTATGATGACCAATATAGAAAATAACGGAGCACCTTGGCCTTACAATCAAATGGACCGTTTAAACTGGAAAGACGAATAAATTAGTAATGGCGTTACCACAAGGGTCGGGCTTTCGGCAGTCGCTTTTTTTGTGAAAAACAAAAAAGAGCTCCAACAAATGCCTCAATCCCTAACGCAAAAAAAATAACCGTTTAAAAATGAGCGAATTACTTAATGTCCCAACCATGGCCGATTTTATGGCTCAAGGAAAACAACCCGAAGTATTATTTTGGGTTGGTTGCGCCGGTAGTTTTGATGACAGAGCAAAAAAAATAACCAAAGCCTTTGTGAAGCTTTTAAATAAAGCTCAAGTTGAGTTTGCTGTTTTAGGAACTGAAGAAAGTTGTACTGGTGATCCTGCAAAAAGAGCTGGAAACGAGTTTTTGTTTCAAATGCAAGCCGTTACCAATATTGAGGTTATGAATGCTTACGAAATTAAGAAGATAGTTACAGCCTGTCCTCATTGTTTTAACACGATAAAAAATGAGTATCCAGAGTTGGGAGGGAATTATGAAGTCATGCATCACACCCAATTTTTAAAGACTTTACTGGATGAAGGTCGTTTAACTATAGAAGGAGGAAAGTTCAATGGCAAGCGCATTACTTTTCATGATCCTTGTTATTTAGGCAGAGCCAATAATGTTTATGAAGCTCCAAGAGATTTAATTAAAAAACTTGAAGCAGAACTCATTGAGATGAAAAACTGTAAAATAAATGGTTTATGTTGTGGTGCTGGTGGCGCACAAATGTTTAAAGATGCCGAAAAAGGCGACAAAGAAGTCAATATTGAGCGCACAGAACAAGCTTTAGAAGTTAAGCCAGACATTATCGCGGCTGGTTGCCCATTTTGTAATACCATGATGACCGATGGTATAAAAGCCAAAGAAAAAGAAGGCCATGTTACGGTTATGGATATAGCAGAATTGATAGCAAATGCACAAGATTTATAATTATTTTTTTATCATGAATAGAAATCACGTTATTCTATTATTAGTTTTTAGTTTAAGCATATCTGTATTTGCTCAAGATATTAAAGATACCATTGCAAAAGAAACTTGCGAATGTGTTTCAAAGTTTGATACAGATGCCATGAATAGTTCTGATTTAGAATTGAATTTTGGGCTATGTATGCTCGAATCATATAATAAGCATATAAATGAATTTGCTGAAAATGAAAAATTAGATTATGAGAATAATGCTCAAATGGAAAATTTTGGCGAAGTCATTGCAACCAGAATGCTTGAATTTTGCCCTAAGATGATATTAAAGTTAGGAAAAAACTTAAATGAAGCCCCCATTTCTAAAGATCTAACTATTGAAGGTGTTTTTAACGGAACCAACCCCGAAGCTTTTTTTAATGTCATTATTAAAGAACCAACCGGTAAAACAACAAAATTAATTTTGCTTGATTACTTTGAAAATGCCTATTTAATTACAGATAGGTTATTAAAATCTAATCAAGAGGTCATAGTAACTTATTATGAAGCTAATTTATTTGATAGTAACTTAAATAGTTTTGTTGCCACCAAAATAATAACAAATATTATAACAAAATAATGCACGTACCCTTCGACACATTACCCGACGAATCAAGAGTTTGGATTTACCAAGCCAATCGTTCTTTTTCAGATCAAGAAATTGAAGAAATACAATCCAGATTGCATGAATTTATAAAAAACTGGACCGCTCATGGCGGCGATTTAGAATCTAGTTATTGTATTAAATACAAGCGGTTTATAGTCATTGGATTAAATCAAAACTTAAATAATGCTACGGGTTGTTCTATTGACGCCTCCGTTCATTTTATTCAACAATTAGAAAAAGATTTTTCAGTGGATTTATTAGATAAAATGAATGTGTCCTATAAGCAAGGTGAATTTGTTGCCTATAAAACACTTACTGATTTTAGAAAAATGGCCAAAGACCATGCGGTGTCTAAAAACACCATAGTTTTTAACAATTTGGTTAACACCATAGCTGAGTTTAAAGAAAACTGGGAAGTTCCTGCCAGCGAAAGTTGGCATAGCAGATTTGTCAAATAATTGCTATAAGTTTTTATGTTTTCTATGTTTCAAGATTTATTCATTCTTATTTTTCTTTCTGTATTATATGTCATGTTTCAGACATTAATCTTAAAAAACCTTTCAAATATCAAATAGAATTTTCAATTTTACAGCTTTTAAAAAAGTAACGCATCCATTATGGCTAACGAAATTATCTTATTAAATATTTCGGGACAAGATAAACCTGGTTTAACCTCAAGTTTAACAAGTGTTTTGGCTCAATATGGCGCTAAAGTGTTAGATATTGGTCAAGCCAATATTCATGATACCTTATCGTTAGGAATATTGTTTGAAATTCAATCGGGGGCAAATTCTGCAGCAGTATTGAAAGATTTACTTTTTAAATCCTACGAGCTTGGTATTAAAGCCAAATTCACTCCAATTACCCTTGAAAACTATGAGAAATGGGTAAGTCTTCAAGGAAAAGATAGATACATTATAACTATTTTAGGAGAAAAATTATCAGCCGAGCAAATATCTAAAGTGACTCATGTAATTTCAGAAAAAAATTTGAATATTGATGCTATCACCAGATTAACAGGGCGCACATCACTTGTAAAAAAAGACGAATATCCGAGAGCTTCCATACAGCTATCTATTAGAGGTAAAATTGACAATAAGGCAGAATTTACAGAAAAATTTATGAAGATCTCTCATGATTTAGATGTTGATATTGCATTTCAAGAAGATAATATTTACAGACGAAACAGGCGTTTAGTTTGTTTTGATATGGATTCTACGTTAATACAAACTGAAGTTATTGATGAATTGGCCGAGTTAGCCGGTGTTGGTGACGAAGTAAGAGCCATTACAGAAGCTGCCATGCAAGGAGAGATAGACTTTAAAGAAAGTTTTATAAGTCGAATGAAACTTTTAAAAGGTTTGAAAGAAGAAGTTCTTCATGAGGTAGCCATTAATTTACCCATAACCAAAGGAGCAATAAGACTTATAGAGACCTTAAAAAACTATGGGTTTAAAACTGCTATTTTATCAGGTGGGTTTACTTATTTCGGACATTATTTACAAAAAGAATTGGGAATAGATTATGTGTATGCCAATCAATTAGAAATTAAAGATGGCGCTTTAACCGGCGGTTATCTTGGTGAGATTGTTGATGGAAATAAAAAAGCAGAATTTTTAAAAGAAATTGCTGAAAAAGAAGGCATCAATATCAGTCAGACCATTGCTGTTGGCGATGGTGCCAATGATTTACCAATGCTAAATCTCGCTGGTTTAGGCATAGCTTTTCATGCAAAACCAACGGTAAAAGATAATGCACAAAGCTCTATATCAAGCATTGGTTTAGATGGTGTGTTGTACTTGTTGGGTTACCATGACAGACATATAGATTTGCTTGAGTAGTTTATAAAAGTTATTTTAGCAGGTTTTACAAATGTTACCAAATCATCCTAAATATAAAATTAGGCAAAACATTTAGTGAATAAAAGTCAACAATTTGAATGGGGTCATTGGTTGTGTTATTTCCTTTAAATTCCCTGCTAATAAAATTTTTTCGGTTATATAAATTCCAAATAGAGAAACCTATTTTTCCTTTGATATTGGAGGGCTTTGAAAATGAAAAATTATAAACCGAGGAGAGGTCCAATCTGTGATAATTAGGAAGTCTTTCTGTATTGACACCAATAAAACCAACACTATTATCATCTAGGTTTATAATTGTTTTTGTGAAAGGTTTTCCCGAATGCCATTTCCATCCTAAAGCCACTTGAAATTGTTTGATTTTATAGGTTATGGATGCAGAAACATGTTGAGCTATTTCATTACTGGCCGTAAAATAATTATTATTATTTATACCCTCAAATTTGTTGTCTGTTTTGTTAATTGAAAAACTAACCCATGTTTTAATGTTGTTAAAATCTTTTTTGGTGTAAAAATCAACACCATAAATGTTTTGTTTTCCAGTAAAATATTTAGTATTGTTTTCATTAAAAAAACCTAACGAAAGAGCGCTTATACCTTTAATTTTTTTGTAGTAGGTATCCATGTCAAAAGTCCAACCGTTATTATGATACATAAAACCTAAACTACCATGTTTGCTGTTAATTATGGGAGCTTCATTGCCATCTGCCAATCTCCAAAGTTTATTTTCAAGCGATATATCGCTAAAAATAGTTTCATCAATTTTGTAAATAATTTGATTTTTGATTTCACCAGAGATTTGAATCTTAAAATAGTTATTTAGGTTTTTAATCAATAAAATTCTAGGTTCTAATCTAAAGGTATTGAGCTGGTTATAATAATTTACTCTAATTCCTAATTCAAAATCAAACCATTTTGAGTGCCTGCCCGAAAAATTTGAGAATACAGAATGTGTATTTAAAGCGACATCTTTTTTATCTAAAATATATGATAAATCGGTTGTTTCCATAAAATCATAATTCACCTTTTTATAAGAAGCTTGGTAACCCAAAGACACATGGTTTTTTTGTTTGTGTAATAGCGTTAGTTCTGTTAAAAGATTATAATCCTTTATTTGGTTTTCTTTTTCAAATTTTAATAATTGGGTTTGATTTTCACCTGAAATAAAATTGTAATCAAGCTTGTAGAAAGAATAACTTAGTGTGGTAGTCTGCTTGACGGCATCATTCCAGTTTTTATTCCAACTTAAACTATACCCATTATTTTTACTAACTAAAAATTCTTGAAAATACCCATCTTCATTAATATTGTTATAGTCATGTTGCAAATCGTTATCAATATGAATAAGACTTGCCAACAAAGTATTATTTTTGTTTAATTGATAGTTTAGCTTCAAGTTATAGTCTTTAAAAAAAAACTCCTCTTCAGAAGTTTCATTATCTAAAATGGATGAATTCTGAAACACTTTTTGCTCAATTTTTTGAAACGTACCGGTCTCAAAAAAATTTTCATAAGAATTTCTGTAGGCTAGTAATAGGCTTAATTTATTTTTAATTATGGGCGTTTCAATATAGGCATCGGCACTAACGCCATTAAAACCAAAACCAATAGCTGCTTTTTCGGCTATCGTATTGCTTGTAGAAATATCTATCACACTAGAAATTCTGTCTCCAAATCGAGGGTTTGTGCCTTTGTTATAAAACGTGATGCTTTGAGTGATATTTGGATTGAAGGATGAAATCATTCCAAAAAGATGACCGTTGTGATACATATTGATTCCGTCCCAAATAATTTGATTTTGATCTTGAGTTCCACCACGAACATTCAATCCGGTAGCCGTTTCATTAGGACTTATAACACCGGGTAATTCTTGAATACTTTCTAAAACATCTGCTTCAATAAGACCCGGTAAAATGTCTAATTGCTTTGGCTGAATTTTAAAAGTAGCATTCCTGTTTTTTGCAATGCCTTTGGTTAGGTATTCGTTGATAACAATTTCATCTAATTGTTGTAGATAATATTCAATCTCATTCTCATCAGCCATCTCATTAACAACTATGTATCGTTGGTTTATCATCTTGAATTTAACCTGCAACAAAATGGACAATTCATTTAAAACTTCTTTAAGAGTTCTTTTTTTTTTAGGTAACGTAATAATTTTATTGTCAATAAATTGGTTTTGGTATGAAATTTTTACATTGAAAGTTCTCTCTAATGTTATGATAGCGTCGGCTGCTTGAACATTTTTAAAGTATATTAAAAAAGTGGTTTCTTCTTGTGAAAAAACACTAAATGGAAGCAATAATAAAGACAGATAGATACAAATTTTCATTAACTATGGAGACAATAATATTTTCTTGTCTAAAATAGTATATTTAATGTTAACGGTTTCAAAAACGGATGCAAGAGCTATGTTTAAATTTTTATTATTAAAACTTCCTGTAAAAAGAACAGACTCATCAATGTTTGAAGAATTGAAGGCAATGTTGAATTGTTTTTCTAAAGCCATAATGACTTGGCTCAAAGGAACACGTCTAAAACTGCTTTCCCCGTCCATCCAAGTAGGATTAGAATGTAAAAAATTTAAAGTTTTATTCTCAAAAACACCGTTGTTATATCTTATGGATTGATTTGGAGCAATAATAAAAACCTGATTATTACTAGCGACTTTTACTTTTCCTTGATAGCATAAAACATCAAAAAAGCCAGCATTTGAAATAATGTTAAATTGAGTTCCTAATACTGTTACGGTTCCATGATGGGTAACAACGGTAAAGGTTTTGCCTTTGGCTACTTTAAAAAATGCTTCTCCTTCTAAAAAAACTTCCCGTGTTTGTTTCCAGTCTTTCTCATGGTATTTTAATTGAGATTTTGCATTCATTATAACTTCAGAACCATCTAGTAGAGTAACCGTTTTTTGTTCACCAAAATTAGAAACGTATTCTATATCATGGGTTTTTAACAAGGTGTTTAAGCTGAAAAACAACACGATGGCAGCAGCAGCAGCCAATGCTATTTTAGGGTATAGGTTTTTGGTTTTTATGCTTGAACGAGTCTTGTTTTTTGATTTTATCTTTTCTTTAATCTTTTCAAAAGTATGATCCAAAGGTTTTTGTAATTGCTCATAAACACCAATGCCAGCAACTATTTTTTTATAGGATATAAAATCTTTATCACCTACGATATCTTTGAATTCAGAATCAGAAATTTGTCCATCTATCCATTGTGACAAAAAGACATCATCATTGTGTTTAGTAGTTTTCATGCCAGATACTATTGTGTTTGTTGAAACTAATACAATTAAAAATTATAAAACCCTACTTTATTTATACGTTGCCAATCTTTTCACGAAGCACTATTAGCGCAGTATGCATTCGTTTTTCTACCGCTTTAACCGAAATCCCTAATTGTTCAGCAATGTCTTTATATTTCATTTTTTCAATTCTATTTAGCAAAAAAACTTCTCGTTGAGTTTTTGGTAAATCTTTAATGGTTTTTTCAAGTTTTATTAAAAATTCTTCTTCAAGCAGTATAAACTCAGGAGATTCATTAGTACTTGATTTATTTTGTTCTTGTTGGTGTTTTTGTACAACTTTATTGTGTTTTACAATGTTTAGAAATAAATTATTTGCGATGGTAAAGAGGTAATTTTTTACGGTATCGTACAATACTTTTTCACAATCTTCCCAAATTTTAACAAAAGTGTCTTGTACAATATCTTCAGCAACTTTAACATCTCTTGTTTTTGAAAAAATAAAACGTTTTACATCTTTAGCATAGGTATTAAAAATATTTTCAAAGACTTTATCGTTGCAAATGTTTTTTGATTTTGCATTCATGTTACCATGTATTCATTGAAGTTTCAAATCTAAATAAAAAATATAACATAGCTGGGTAGGGTATTTAATTAATGAATTGTATACTTTATAAAGTAAAGGGATTGTTATCTTAAAAATACCCTCGTAAATAACAAATAGCAATTCCTTAAATTGTTGATTAATAGCGAAAAAACTTATTTTATAAGGTTTTTTTTATAAATATTAAACATTTTTGGTAGGGTATATTTATATGTGGTTGTAATTTTTTTAAAACATATAAGACTAAATAAACGCTATAAGATAAATCTTAGTATTGAAAAAATGGATAGGTTAAATTATAAAGCCCTGTTTTTTAAGTTTTAATTTCTAAAGTTAATTTTAATAACAAAATAAAATTATGAACTATAAAATTATTGTTTTAGTGGTGTTGGCGTTTTCACTAAATGCAACTGCACAAGAATGGTTAACTGATATTGAGAGCGCAAAAGAAATTGCCTTAAAAAACAAATCTAAGATTGTTTTGGTATTCCAAGGTTCTGATTGGTGTGCTCCTTGTATAAAACTTGATAATGAAGTGTGGAGTACGCCTGAGTTTAAAACATTATCCAAAAATCATTTTGTGATGCTTAAGGCAGATTTTCCAAGAAGAAAAGCCAATAAATTGTCTGAAGAACAAACCATACACAATGCCAAACTTGCAGAGAGGTATAATAAACAGGGTTTTTTTCCATTGGTTGTTGTTTTAGATGCAGAAGGCCATGTTTTAGGAAAGATAGGCTATGAAAAAATATCCCCAAAAGCATATTTCGAAAAATTAACTTCTTTTAAATAAGAATTTTGAAAATCTATATTGTTGCAATAGTATTCTTTTTAAGTTCATTTGCATTTTCCAAGCAAGTTTACACCAGAACCCTAAAGATTATGGGAAGTCGTTTTGATATTACTGTAGTGGCAGAAAATCAAATTGAAGCTGACGGTTTTATTGACATGGCGATAAATGAGATTTCAAGAATTGAAAAAGTGATTTCTTCTTGGGATACTTTAACGGAAACATCAGAAATTAACAGAAATGCTGGAATAAAACCCGTTATGGTTAGTGAAGAGCTGTTTAATTTAATTCAACGATCCATAAAAATTTCAAAATTAACAGATGGTGCCTTTGATATCAGTTATGCATCTATGGATAAGGTTTGGAAGTTTGATGGCAGTATGATAGAAATGCCCAGTGAAGAAACCATAAAGCGTTCGGTTGCTAAGGTAGGATACCAAAACATTATTTTAAATAAAACCAATCGTTCTGTGTTATTAAAATTGAAAGGAATGAAGATTGGTTTTGGAGCTATAGGTAAGGGATATGCTGCAGATAAGGCTAAAGCACTATTGATAAGTAAAGGGGTTAAGGCAGGTATTATCAATGCATCGGGCGATTTAAATACCTGGGGCACACAACCAGACGGTAAAGATTGGATGGTTGCAATTGTTAATCCTATTAACAAAGAAAAGGTCTTCTCTTGGTTGCCAGTAAAAAATAGCGCCGTAGTTACGTCAGGTAATTATGAAAAGTATGTCTCTTTTAATAACGTGATATATACCCATATTATTGACCCAAGAACTGGATATCCATGTACTGGAATTTTAAGTGTATCTATTTTTACAGCAAATGCGGAACTCGCAGATGCTTTAGCAACGTCTATTTTTGTTATGGGTGTTGATGTTGGTCTTGATTTTATTAATCAATTAAAAGGAGTAGAGTGCATTCTTGTTGATAAAGACAGCAAAGTTCGTACCTCAAAAAATATAAATTTAAAAGAATTGAATTAGTTATGAAAAAGTTACTTATTGCGTTTACAGCCTTGTTTACTGTAACATCTTGTATGACAGTAAAAGAATATGAAAAAGTTAACCTAAACGATCCAGATATGGCGCTAACAAGAAAAAAAGTAGATAGATTCGAAACCAATTTTCAGGTTTATAGAGAAGGTGCTTCAGGTGCAAATGGCGGAAAATCTGGTGGTGGTTGTGGCTGTAATTAATTATCTACAAAAAATAATATCATGAATAAATCGTATAAAACATTAGTGGTTTTTTTAGTTTTTACTACCATTATATTTGCTCAACAAAATGAAACTGAGACTTACAAAAAACGTGTATTAGAAACCACGGAAGTCGATTTTTTAACAAGTTATTATACCCAAGAAGGTGATAATGCAGCTGTTACAGGAGGTATTGGTAACGAACATTTAACAGATTTTACACCTACATTTGTGGTCAGTGTGCCCTTAAACGACGATGATGTTTTAACTATTGATGCTGGGGTTTCTGCATATTCTTCGGCTTCGTCCAGTAATTTAAATCCATTTAATTTTGGAGGGGAGGAGGTTGATATTTCTGAAATGGCACCATCTAATATTATTGGAAGTCCTTGGGTGGCATCTTCTGGAGCCTCAAAAAGCGATTTATGGGCTGGTATAAGTGGGGATTATTCACACAGCTCTCCTGATAGAAATACTATTTGGAATGCAGACGTTTCATTTGCTAGTGAGTATGACTATTTTTCAATTGGTTTTGGTGGTGGCATAACAAAACTTTTTAATGAAAAAAACACTACCATTAATGTTAGCACAAAAATATATTTAGATTCTTGGAAACCAGAATTTCCTATTGAGTTGAAATGGCACACTTACGTTGATGGCGATTTAAATGCTGGTGTTTTTAGAGACGTCCCTATTTATAATCAAAATGGAATAGCCATTGATAAATCTGGAGCAACTGGTTCTGTTTGGAGTCCAGATCGTTATCAAGGTATTTCAAATAAATCAAGGAACTCGTATTCAATCTCTTTTAGTTTTTCTCAAATTTTAAGTAAAAACGCTCAGGCTTCTTTGTTTTTTGATATAGTTAAACAAGATGGATGGTTAGGAAATCCTATGCAACGCGTCTATTTTTCTGATATTGATAATTTCTATATAGGAAACGCTTCCAATATTCCAAATTACAGGTCGTCATCTAATAACGACGTGTTTCAATTGGCTGATGATATAGAACGATTACCTAATAGCAGATTTAAAATCCCCATAGGATTAAGTTTTAATTACTATATAAATGAAACCTTTACCTTACGTACTTATTATCGATATTATTATGATGACTGGGGAATTAATTCGCATACCGCTAATATTGAAATCCCTATAAAAATTAATTCAAAATTTACCTTATATCCTTCTTATAGATATTATAACCAAACAGCGGCAGATTACTTTGAGCCTTTTGAAGAACATGTTTCTACAGAAAGATATTATACTTCAGATTATGATTTATCTAAATTCAGTGCCAATCAATATGGCTTTGGAATAAGTTATGCCGATATTTTTGCTAAATGGCACATTAAAAATTTTGGCTTGAAAAATATCGATTTAAAGTATAATAACTATGAACGAAATTCCGGTTTAACAGCTAATATTATTTCCTTGGGTTTTAAATTTGCTATGGATTAGTTGTTTACAAACTAGTTATAAATCTATCTTAAAGTTTTTTATTCTTCTTTATAATTGTAGTATTTTGCCATGGTTATTTGTGCAGGATTAGAGAAGGCCAATTAACGTTAATTAATACGGGTTTATGCGTCATTTTAAGGTTGCTTTTTTTACATTCTTTATTTTAAATGTTGTTTTTGGTCAAAATTTTAAGGATCCATTAATATCATTAAATGCTAAGGCTCAAGAAAAATGGGTAGATAGTGTTTATAATTCATTAACATTAAAAGAAAAAGTTGGACAATTATATACCATTCAAGTATTTTCAAAACAGGACGAAGCCACTAAAAAAATTATAATAGACTTAATAAAGGACTATCAAATAGGAGGTGTTATTTATTCAAAAGGAGATCCTGTAAGTCAGGCTAACCTAGATAATGAGCTGCAAAAGCTTTCAAAAATTCCATTACTTGTAAGTATGGATGCAGAATGGGGTTTAAACATGCGATTAGATTCAACCTTTGCTTTTCCTTGGAATATGACTCTTGGAGCCATTGATAATAACCAATTAATAGAACAAGTTGGAAAGCACATTGGAGAACATTGTAAACGTTTGGGTGTTCATTTAAATTTTGCGCCTGTTGTTGATATTAATACCAACCCTAAAAATCCTATAATCGGAAACAGGTCCTTTGGTGAAGATAGAGATAATGTTACCAACAAGGCATTAGCTTTTATGAAAGGCATGCAATCTGTTGGTGTTTTAGGCAATGCGAAGCATTTTCCTGGTCATGGAGATACCGATTCTGATTCTCATAAAACATTGCCAACTATAAATTTTGATGCTAAACGAATCGATTCCGTTGAGTTGTATCCTTATAAAAAATTAATAAAAGAAGGGCTTTCCAGTGTTATGGTAGCGCATTTAAATGTGCCAAGTTTAGAAACGCAGGGTAAATATCCTTCGTCTTTGTCAAAACACATCGTTACCAATATTTTAAAGGATTCCTTAAAATTTCAAGGACTTATTATTTCTGACGCACTTAGTATGAAAGGAGCTGCAGATTTTAATGAGTCTGGTGAAATAGATTTGGCGGCTTTTATGGCAGGAAATGATATATTACTCATGTCTGAAAACCCTTCAATAGGAATCAACAAAATTGTCGATGCTTATTATGAAGGCAAAATTTCAGAATATCGTTTAGAGTACTCTGTAAAGAAAATTCTAAAGGCAAAATTTAAAGTAGGTTTAAATCAGTATAAACCTATAGCTACCAAGCATTTGGTTGAAGATTTAAACCGTATTAAAGACCATGCTTTGTATGAAGAACTTATTGAAAATGCTATTACCGTTGTAAAAAACACATCCAATATTCTACCCTTACGAAGGTTAGAAACCAAAACCATAGCGTATGTAAAAATGGGTGATGATGATGGAACGCCCTTTTTTGAAGAGTTAAAAAAATACGGAAAAGTACATGAAGTAAAAGCCAAAAAATTAGATGAACTTTTAAACAAATTACAATCGTATAACACGGTTATTATTGGGTTTCATCGTTCAAATGCCAGTCCTTGGAAATCTTTTGAGATTTCAGACCAAGAATTGGTTTGGTTATATGAAATTGCAAGGACCCATACCCTTATTTTGGATGTGTTTGTAAAACCTTATGTGCTTTCAGATTTTAAAAGCATAGAAAACATTGAAAGTATTATTGTAAGTTACCAGAACAGTGACATTGCCCAACAAAAATCGGCTCAATTAATATTTGGAGCCATCCCTTCTAAAGGAAATTTACCAGTTTCTACCGGAGATTTTTTTAAAGCAGGTGATGGTATTCATATTAATGATTTAGAACGCTTAAGCTATACCATTCCAGAACGTGCCGGTATGAGTTCAAAAAAAATGGAAAAAATAGATTCTGTTGCCCAATATGCTATTAAAAATAGAATGACACCTGGAATTCAATTACTTGTAGCCAGAAAGGGTAAGGTTATTTACCATAAAAATTTTGGAAAGCATACTTATGAAGGTCAAGAAATGGTGACATCAAACGATATTTATGATGTGGCTTCATTAACAAAAATTCTGGCAACGTTGCCATTACTTATGGAGTTAGAAGAACAAGGTATTGTGAATTTAGATACTAAGTTATCTCAAATACTACCGGAATATAAAAATTCCAATAAAGCTAAGATAACGCTAAAGCAAATGCTATCTCATTATGCAAGACTTGCACCATGGATTCCGTTTTATGTGGCCACTTTAGATTCTGTTACAAAAAAGCCGAGCGCAAAATACTACAGAAGTACGCCTAGCAGTAAATTTAATCTTGAAGTCGCCAAAGGTTTATATTTAAGAGCTGATTATCAAGATAGTATGCAATTTATTGTTAAAGAAAGCAAGTTATTAGATAGGCTAAAATATAGATATAGCGATTTGCCATATTATATTTTAAAGAAATTTATTGAAACCCATTACGACAAACCTTTGGATGCATTAATCCAAGACCATTTTTATGAATCATTAGGCGCTAATTTAACCCTATACAATCCTTATCATAAAATAAGTAATAAAAATATTGTGCCAACAGAAATTGATGATTATTACAGAAACCAAGAAATTCATGGATACGTTCATGATATGGGAGCAGCCATGCAAAATGGCGTTGGTGGACATGCTGGAATCTTTAGCAACGCTAACGATGTTGCTAAAATTATGCAGATGTATTTGCAAAAAGGATTTTATGGCGGAAAACGCTATTTAAAACCAGAAACTATTGATAAATTTAACACCTGTTATTTTTGCAATAAAGATAATAGAAGAGGTATTGGATTTGATAAACCTCAATTACAAGATGAAGGGCCTACTTGTGGATGTGTTTCCATGGCTAGCTTTGGGCATTCAGGCTTTACGGGAACATATGCTTGGGCAGATCCCGAAAAAGATATTGTCTATGTGTTTTTAGCCAACAGAACCTACCCCAGCGCAGGAAAAAATTTATTATTAAAAGAAAATATTAGAACCGTTATTCAACGCTTAATTTATGAAGCGATAGAAGATTAATAAAGAAAAAACAATCAATTATGCGAATAGGAATTGTATGCTATCCTACTTTTGGTGGTAGTGGTGTTGTAGCAACAGAGCTTGGATTAGAGCTTTCTAAGCGAGGGCATGAAATCCATTTTATTACTTACAATCAACCCGTAAGATTGGAATTATTAAGTAATAATGTACATTACCACGAAGTAACCGTTCCAGAATATCCGTTATTTCATTATCAACCTTATGAATTGGCCTTATCAAGCAAGTTGGTCGATATGGTTAAACTTCACAATATTGAAATTTTACATGTGCATTACGCCATACCTCATGCTTATGCAGCTTATATGGCTAAAAAAATGCTACAAGAAGAAGGGATTTTTGTGCCCATTGTAACAACGCTGCACGGCACAGACATAACCCTTGTAGGGAGTCATCCTTTTTACAAACCAGCGGTGGCCTTTAGTATCAATAAATCGGATGCCGTTACAGCAGTTTCAAAAAGCTTGAAAGACGATACCATGCGTTTATTTGATATTAAAAAAAATATATCGGTCGTTCCAAATTTTATAGATTTAGATAAATATAACAATTCTTTTACAGATTGCCAGAGAGCTATGATGGCCAAAGATGACGAAAGAATCATAACCCATATAAGCAACCTTAGACCTGTAAAACGGGTTAAAGATGTTATTTCTGTTTTTTATAATATTCAAAAAGAAATACCAGCTAAACTCATGTTGGTTGGTGAAGGCCCAGAGAGGGAATATGTTGAGCTGCAATGTCAAAAATTGGGAATATCAGATAGCGTAATTTTCTTTGGAAAAAGTAATGAAATAAATAAAATTTTAGGCTTTAGCGATTTATTTTTATTGCCTTCAGAGACTGAGAGTTTTGGTTTGGCTGCATTGGAAGCCATGGCATCGAGCGTAGCCGTAATTTCCAGCAATACAGGTGGTATTCCTGAAGTAAATATTCACGGTGTATCAGGATTTTTAAGTCAAGTTGGAGATGTTGAAGATATGACCAAAAACGCACTTTATATCTTAAAAGATAAAACTCGTTTAGAAACCTTTAAAAACAACGCCAGAAAGGAAGCTTTAAAATTCGACCTTCATAAAATTGTACCTCAATACGAAGCCATTTATCAAGATACACTTTCTAAATGCTTGGTTCTGTAGCCCTTAATACATAATAAAACAGTTTAAATACTATTATGTGCTCATTTAGCGTATCTTTATAAATAGTTATTTACTAACAATTTAAATATGAATCAAATGAGAAAAAAGGCATTTCACTTAATAGTAGTTTTATTATTGAGTTTGTTTACAAGTACGGCAATGGCAACTGGTAAAAATCTGGTAGCTAAAGATAAACCAAACACAGAAATTCTAGCAGAAATTAAAACGTTGCTGAATCGTATAGATGAAATTAAAGCCATAGATAAATCCACTTTAAAATCTTCAGAGCGTAAAGAGCTTAGAAAGGAAGTTAGAGAAATTAAAAAGGAAATAAAAGCGAAAGGCGGTGGTTTATATTTGTCGGCCGGCGCTATAATTATAATTTTACTGGTTTTATTAATTTTATAATGTTAAAATAAGAAAGCGCCAATTAGGCGCTTTCTTTATGCTTTCTGTGTTGATTAAAACTGATATCGAATACTAAATGCAATATCAAAATCTAAATCATCATTGTTTAAATTATCATTACCAAAACCTAATTCAGGTCTAAAATCTAAAGACAATAATAATGGAATATCAAAGGCATATTCAATACCTATGTCTCCAGCGGCGTAAAAAAAGGTGTCGTTAACTCCATCTAAGCTCTTTTTACCATCAAAAGAACCAAGACCCCCACCAGCACCAACATACCAATTAAAATTGCCATCAAGGTTGTAAACCCATTGATACAATCCTGTGAGTTTAAAACCGTCATAATCATTGCCATTTCTCCAACCTAAATCTAATTCTAAACGGTTAGCATCGCCTAAGGCACGTTGATATGAAACCTCTGCACCCATACCGTCACTATCTCCTAAACGTAATCCAATGGCGTTTTCTGAAATGGTTTGTGCATTTGATACTGCTGTAAATCCAATAAAAATAATGACAATTAAAAATAATTTTTTCATAAGTTAAAAAGTTTTTAGTTACTATTCTATATACGGACTTATTTAAAAAAAAGCCCATATTTTTATTTCTTATTTCTCAAAAACAAAAATAACGCCAAAAATGTATTTATATTTAGCTTTGTAATAGATTTTAAATTTAGTTATTAAACTTATGGTGTTAACGCCTCATTTACAGGTATTAAATAAATCTCTTTCAGGTGAATTATTTTATGACAGTTTAATAAAATCCATATATGCCACAGATGCATCCGTTTATAGAATGCTTCCTTTGGCAGTTGCATATCCAAAAGATGAGGACGATATAAAAAAACTGATACATTTTGCCAGAAAACACAACACATCATTAATTCCCAGAACGGCCGGAACATCCTTAGCAGGCCAATGTGTTGGCAATGGAATAGTGGTAGATGTTTCAAAACATTTTACCAGAATTTTAGAGATTGATGAAATGGAACAAACCATTACAGTTCAACCTGGAGTGGTGCGCGACGAACTCAATAACTATTTAAAACCGTTTGGGTTATTCTTTAGTCCTAATACATCCACCTCAAACCGTTGCATGATTGGAGGCATGGTTGGAAATAACTCTTCTGGAACTACTTCCATCAAATACGGTGTGACCAGAGATAAGGTTTTAGAACTTCAAACTATTTTAAGTGATGGAAGTGAAGCAACTTTTAAAGAATTGTCACATATTGAATTTAAAAGTAAGACTAACGAAACCTCACTTGAAGGACATATTTATAAAACAATTTATGAAGAATTGTCACCTAAAGATGTTCAGAAACACATACAAGAAAACTTTCCAAAGCCAGAAATACACCGTAGAAATACAGGTTATGCCATTGATGAATTAATCAAGTCTGAAGTATTCTCAAACCATGGAAACCCATTTAATATGTGTCATTTGCTTGCAGGTAGTGAAGGCACATTGGCTTTTACAACTGCCATTAAACTAAAACTTGATAGAATCTTAAAAAAAGAATCCGTGATGGTTTTAGCACATTTTTCGAGTATTGAAAATTGCTTAAAGGCAGTCGAACCACTGATGCAACACGATTTATTTACATGTGAAATGATGGACAAAACCATCTTAGACTGCACTAAACATAATAAAACACAGCAAGCAAACAGAGCCTTTATTGAAGGAGATCCCAAAGCTATTTTAATGTGTGAAGTTAAAGGAGATTCACTGCAAGAAGCTGAAATGCAAGCTAATGTATTAATTTTAGATTTAAAAAACAGCGCTTTAAGTTATGCTTACCCAAAATTGATCGGCGATGAAATTGAGAGAGCAGTACAGTTGCGTAATGCCGGTTTAGGCTTGTTGGGCAATATTATAGGCGACAAGAAATCAGCGGCTTGTATAGAAGATACAGCCGTTGCATTACCAGATTTAGCTAATTACATTCATGATTTTACAGCTTTAATGAAAAGCCATCATCAAGATGTTATTTATTATGCACATGCTGGTGCCGGTGAATTGCATTTGCGCCCAACGTTAAATTTAAAAAAGAGTGAAGATGTTAAACTATTTCGAAAAATTACTACGGATGTTGCCCATCTTGTAAAGAAATATAAAGGTTCTATGAGTGGTGAGCATGGGGATGGAATTGTAAGAGCTGAATTTATTTCGTTGATGATTGGTGAAGCAAATTACCATATTTTAAAGCGTATTAAAACGGCCTTTGACCCTGACAATGTATTAAATCCTGGAAAAATAGTAGATTCATTTCCTATGGACAAATCCTTACGTTATGAACCAGATAGAAAGGAGCCAGAAATTAAAACCTTGTTAGATTTTTCCTCATCATTAGGAATTCTTCGCGAAACTGAAAAATGTAATGGTTCTGGAGATTGTAGAAAATTACCTGAGTTTGGTGGCACCATGTGCCCAAGTTACAGAGCTACCAGAAATGAAAAAGACACCACAAGAGCCAGAGCCAATGCCTTGCGTGAGTTTTTAACACATTCAAACAAACCCAATAAATTCAATCATCAAGAACTTAAAGAGGTTTTCGATTTGTGCTTAAGTTGTAAAGCCTGCGCCAGTGAATGTCCAAGTAGTGTGGATGTGGCCAGTTTAAAAGCAGAGTTTCAATATCAATATCAAAAAGAAAATGGTGTGTCCTTGAGAACCAAATTGTTTGCTTTTAATAACCAATGCAATCAATTGGGAAGTCAGTTTCCAAAGCTTACAAATTTTATGTTTTCAAATACCTTAACAGCATCATTCATAAAAAAAATAGTTGGAATTGCCCAAGAAAGAAGTCTGCCGTTAATATCAAATAAAAGTTTAAGTAAACACATACAATTAACCGATAAACAAAATGTTAATAAAAAATATATTAAATCAGTATATTTTTTTAATGATGAGTTTACCAATTTTTTAGATACCTCTGTTGGTTTAGATACCTTAGCACTTTTAGAAGCATTAAACTATGAAGTAAAATTTATAAATCACGAAGAATCCGGACGTGCCTTTATCTCAAAAGGATTATTAGAGCAAGCCAAAGCATTAGCCAATAAAAACGTGTTTATTTTCAAAGATATTATTTCTAAAGAAACCCCATTAGTAGGCATAGAACCCTCGGCTATTTTATCGTTTAAAGACGACTATTTAAAATTAGCAGACAACAAAGTTTCGGCAGAGCTTATTGCCAAAAACACCTTTTTAATAGAAGAGTTTCTCCAAAAGGAAATTGAATTAGGGAATATTAAATCAGAACAATTTACAAAAGAAGCAAAAACCATCAAGTTTCATGGGCATTGTCATCAAAAGGCCTTGAGCAATCAAATGTCTAGTTTTGCAGTTTTAAATTTACCCGAAAATTACAAGGTTACTATCATACCAAGCGGATGCTGTGGTATGGCTGGAAGTTTTGGGTATGAAAAGGAACATTATGAGGTTAGCATGGCTATTGGAGAACAAACGCTTTTTCCAGCCATAAAAAAGGCCTCAAAAGACACTATTATTGCAGCCAATGGTACCAGTTGTAGGCATCAAATCAAAGATGGTACTCAGCGTATGGCGTATCATCCCATAACCATTTTAAGGCAAGCATTAATCTAATTTTTTTGAAGTATTTAGCAACAACAATTTTTGTTTCTCTTAGAATAAATTTACTTTAGCAACAAAATTATTTTTTATGGCAGGAAATTCCTTTGGAAAACTATTCAAATTAACCACATATGGAGAATCGCATGGTCCTGCTTTAGGAGGTGTTATTGATGGTTGTCCGGCTGGAATAACATTAGATTTAGAGGCCATTCAGCAAGAATTGGACCGAAGAAAACCAGGACAATCTTCCATTGTTACCCAACGAAAAGAACCCGATACGGTTACATTTCACTCAGGAATTTTTGAAGGCATAACCACTGGAATGTCCATTGGCTTTGTTATAGAAAATACCAATCAAAAATCTCATGATTACTCTCATATTAAAGACAGTTATCGGCCAAGTCACGCCGATTATGTGTATGATAAAAAATATGGGGTAAGAGATTACAGAGGTGGCGGACGAAGCTCTGCAAGAGAAACTGCTTGTCGCGTGGTTGCTGGCGCTATTGCCAGGCAAATGCTCAAAGACGTCCAAATTAAAGCCTATGTTTCTGCCGTAGGCACTATGAAACTTAATAGACCTTATCAGGAGTTAGACCTAAACAATACAGAAACCAATATAGTACGTTGTCCAGATTCAGACATGGCTTCAAAAATGGAAACATATATCAAAGAAGTTCGAGCTAAAGGCGATACAGTTGGTGGTATTGTAAGCTGTGTTATCAAACATGTTCCCGTTGGTTTGGGCGAACCTGTTTTTGATAAATTACATGCCGAATTGGGTAAAGCTATGCTATCCATTAATGCTGTAAAAGGTTTTGAATATGGCAGTGGTTTTGCAGGCAGCACCATGTATGGCAGCCAGCATAACGATGCTTTTAATGCCGATGGCACCACAAGAACCAACTTTTCTGGAGGCATTCAAGGTGGTATTAGTAATGGCATGGATATCTACTTTAATGTAGCATTTAAACCAGTGGCAACACTCATTCAAAAATATGAAACCATCGATAAAGATGGTAACTATGTAGAAATGCAAGGAAAAGGGCGCCATGACCCTTGTGTGGTTCCAAGAGCGGTGCCTATTGTTGAAGCCATGGCAGCGTTGGTTATAGCAGATTTTTGGTTGCAAAATAAAGTGGCCAATTTGTAGCTATTTCCTGCTTTCGGCAGTCGCTCTCTGCGAGGAGCTCCAACAAATGCCTCAATCAGGGCTAGGGTGTAGTCTTCAATCATTAAAATATCAGTCTAAATTTAGATTTATCATATGAAAAAATTAGCATTGCATTGGAAAATATTAATAGGAATGACCCTTGGTATTATATGGGCTTTATTATCAAGTTCATTAGGATGGAGTGCTTTTACCATTAACTGGATTGATCCATTTGGTACTATTTTTATAAACCTTTTAAAGCTTATCGCAGTACCGCTAGTGTTATTTTCTATCATTAGTGGTGTTGCCAATATTGGTGATCCTGCCAGTTTAGGACGCATGGGCGGCAAGACACTCCTTATTTATCTCATTACCACAGTCATGGCAATTTCCCTAGGCTTGTTGTTAGTTAATGTTATAAAACCTGGAAAGTTAATTGATGAACAGAGTAGAATAGACAATAGAATTAGCTATGAAATCTGGGCAAGTTCACAAGGTTATCAAATTAAAGATGGCATCAATTATCTACAAGATCCAGCATTTTTTGAGCGTGCTCAGGAAATTTCAAAATTATCAAAGGTTGAATTAAAAGAAGCTTCGGTTTCAGATAAATTAGAAAAGGCAACCCAAAGAAAAGAAACAACGCCATTACAACCTTTGGTTGATATTGTGCCAGATAACTTTTTTTATTCTCTGTCTAATAACGGATTGATGTTGCAAATTATCTTTTTTGCCATTTTTTTCGGCGTTTGTTTATTGTTTATACCCAACGAGAAATCTCAACCTGTTTTAAGCCTAGTTGATGGTATTAATGAGGTCTTTTTAAAAATGGTTGATATAGTGATGCAGGCTGCACCTTTTTTTGTTTTTGCCTTATTGGCTGGTGTGGTAAGCAAAATGGCTGGAGATGATATTGGTAAAGTGGTCGAAATTTTTAAAGGTTTGAGTTGGTATTCATTAACTGTTTTAATAGGGCTTTTACTCATGATATTTGTGGTATATCCAAGCATCTTAAAAGCATTTGTTAAAAAAATATCTTACAAAGGGTTTTTTAAAGCCATGAGTCCGGCGCAAACCTTAGCCTTTTCAACCTCCAGTAGTGCGGCTACCTTGCCGGTCACTATGGAATGTGTTGAGCAAAACCTTGGGATCAATAAAAAAATAAGCAGTTTTGTGTTGCCCATTGGTGCTACTGTTAATATGGATGGCACCAGTTTATATCAAGCGGTTGCGGTTATTTTCTTAGCACAAATGCATATGATAGATTTAACCTTTCAACAACAAATAGTCATTGTTCTTACCACAACCTTGGCATCTATTGGGTCTGCAGCTGTACCCAGTGCAGGTTTGGTCATGCTTATTATTGTGTTAGATTCTGTGGGTTTAAATCCCGCTTGGATAGCCATTATTTTTCCGGTAGATAGAATTTTAGATATGTTTAGAACCGTGGTGAATGTAACGGGCGATGCTACGGTTTGTACTATCATTGCAGATGGAGAACATATGTTGGATTATATTGATGAGAAAGATCCAACGGAAACCTTCGATTTAGATTCTTAATATTCAATGTATGTCAAATCTTATCATTTCAAATCCAGTCGTTTCTGTAAGTTGGTTGCATTCAAATATAAATGCTGAAAATTTAATTATTCTAGATGCCAGCATCCCAAAAGTTACTGGAGATAATGCTTCCAATCTTGAGCTTCAGATCCCTAAGGCTCGTTTTTTCGATTTAAAAATGGCGTTTAGTAATACTTCTGCACCATTTCCAACCACGTTTCCTTCCGAAGCGCAATTCACAAAATCGGCTCAAGCCTTAGGCATTAATAAAAATAGTGCTATTGTGGTTTATGATGAGCAAGGCATTTATTCAAGTGCCAGAGCATGGTGGCTGTTTAAAGCTATGGGCCATGATAATGTTGCTGTTTTAAATGGTGGATTACCAGAATGGATTAAAGCTGGTTATAAAACACAATCTAAAATAGAAAACAATGCTAGTATAGGCAATTTTCAAGCCCATTACAAACCAGGATTTATGAAATATTTTGATGATGTAAAAATCGCCTCTTCAAAAAAATCTCATCTCATCATGGATGCACGCTCTGAAGCCAGATTTAAAAGTTTGGAAGCCGAACCCAGAGCAGGTTTAAGAAGTGGTACCATTCCAAATTCTGTTAATTTGCCTTTTGAAGACTTATTAAACGGAAATGTATTGATTTCAGAAGAAGAAATTAAAACTAAATTTATGCAACTTGCAAAAAAGGAAGAGGCCATTATTTTTTCTTGTGGCTCTGGCATTACAGCTTGTGTATTGGCTTTAGGTGCAGACATTTCTGGATATAAAAACATATCGGTTTATGATGGTTCTTGGACAGAGTGGGGTAGTTTAGTACCTTAATAAAACCTATAAATCCTTTAAATCATGGTTAAATGGCTTTAAGTTGGAACGAAATTAAAGACCGCGCCCTAAAATTCTCAAATGAGTGGGCAGACGAAACCAAAGAACGTGCTGAAAAGGACACGTTTTGGAACGACTTTTTCAATGTCTTTGGCATTTCGCGCAGACGGGTGGCTACTTTTGAAGAGCCTGTAAAAAAGTTGAGTGGCAATCAGGGGTTTATCGACCTTTTTTGGAAAGGGACCTTGCTCGTTGAACACAAATCGAAAGGAAGAAGTTTAGACAAGGCTTTTGAGCAAGCTACCGATTATTTTCCCGGACTTAAAGAACACGAACTTCCTAAATATATTTTGGTGTCGGACTTTGAAAACATCAAATTGTTTGATTTAGACGAAGGTACTGAACACGAATTCCCTGTTACGGACTTGTATAAACACGTAAAACTGTTTGGTTTTATTGCAGGATATCAAAAAAGAACCTTCAAAGAGGAAGACCCTGTAAACATCAAAGCGGCTGAATTGATGGGTAAATTGCACGACCAACTAGAAGCCTTTGGCTATGAAGGGCATCCATTGGAAGTGTATTTGGTGCGATTGCTATTTATCTTGTTTGCCGATGACACCAGTATTTTTGAAAAGGACACTTTCAAAGAGTTTTTAGACCAAAAAACAACCGAAGATGGCAGTGATTTGGGAGCGTTGATGGCGCAATTTTTTCAGGTGTTGAACACGCCCAAAGAAAAACGATTCACCAATCTTGACGAGCATTTAAGCCAGTTTCCGTATGTAAACGGAAAACTCTTTGAAGAGGTGTTGCCCATTGCTTCTTTCAATTCGAACATGCGCACGGTGTTGTTAGAAGCTGCTGGCTTGGATTGGGGAAAAATATCGCCTGCTATTTTTGGGTCGTTGTTTCAAAGCGTGATGAATCCTGAAGAGCGTAGAAATTTGGGAGCACATTATACGTCTGAAAAGAATATTTTTAAACTCATAAAACCGCTTTTTTTGGATGACTTGCGCACAGAATTTGAAAAAGTAAAATCGAGTAGCAAACAACTGAAAGAGTTTCATCACAAATTATCTACCCTTCGCTTTTTGGATCCTGCCTGCGGAAGTGGCAATTTTTTAATCATCACATATCGTGAATTGCGCTTGTTGGAGATTGATATTTTGAGAGAATTGTTTAAAAAAGGCGAACGAGTGTTGGATGTTTCCAGCATTTTGTGGTTGGATGTGGACCAATTTTACGGCATTGAATACGATGAGTTTGCCGCAAAAATAGCGGAAGTTGCCATGTGGCTGATAGACCACCAAATGAACATGCGCGTAAGCGAAGAGTTTGGGCAATATGTGGCAAGATTGCCGTTGAAAAAGGCTGCAAAAATTGTTCATGGCAATTCGTTGCGCATTGATTGGGAAACTGTGGTGCCCAAAACGGCCCTGAGTTATATTGTTGGGAATCCGCCTTTTTATGGGAAATCTCTGCAAACCAAAGAGCAGAAAGAAGATATGAAATTGGTTTTTGGAAGAGTACAAGGAGCAGGAGTTTTGGATTATGTAGCTGCTTGGTATTATAAAGCGGCTCAATATCTTGTAAGTACAAACATTAAAACAGGTTTTGTTTCAACAAACTCCATTACGCAAGGTGAGCAAACAGGTATTTTATGGAATGAATTGCTGAACAATTATAAAATTAAAATTCATTTTGCACATACTACATTTAATTGGACAAATGAAGCAAAAGGCAAAGCAGCTGTGCATTGTGTGATTGTAGGTTTTGCCAATTATGATACCAAAGAAAAATATCTTTTTGAATATGATGACATCAAAGGTGAGCCACAAGTAAGAAAAGTAAAAAACGTCAATCCTTATTTAGTGGAAGCAAATGATTTGGTCATTTTGAAAAGAAGAAAACCAATTTGTAACGTTTCAAATATTTCCTTTGGAAGCATGCCAAATGATGGAGGAAACTTTTTATTCACTGATGAAGAAAAGGAGGAATTCTTAAGAATTGAACCAAATGCAGAAGAATTTATAAAACCTTTAATAAGTGGACACGAGTTTTTAAACGGTAAAAACCGTTGGTGTTTGTGGCTATTAAATATAAAGCCAGCCGAATTAAGAGCATTAAAAGAAGTGCAAAAAAGAGTTGAAAAAGTAAAAGAATTACGATTGAATAGTACTAGAGAAGCTACTCAAAAATTAGCTGCTTTTCCGACTTTATTTGGTGAGATAAGACAACCAAAACAAACTTATGTCCTAGTACCTCTGACATCTTCTGAAAACAGGAAGTATATACCAATGGGGTTTTTCAACAGCAATAATATTTTAAATAATACTTGTTCGGCAATTGATAAATGTACACTTTATGAGTTTGGAATTCTTCAATCAGAAATGCATATGACTTGGGTAAAATATACTTGTGGTCGATTGAAAAGTGATTTTAGATATTCAAATGAGATGGTTTACAACAACTTTCCATGGCCCAATGAGGTGAGTGAAAAAAACAAACAAACAGTTGAGGCAAAAGCACAACAAGTGTTGGATGTTCGTGCGAATTTTCCAGAAAGTAGTTTGGCAGATTTGTATCATCCGTTAACCATGCCACCAAGTTTGGTGAAAGCGCATCAAGAGTTAGACAAAGCGGTTGATTTGTGTTATCGTCCGCAAGCATTTACCAACGAAAATGCCCGCATTGAGTTTTTATTTGAGTTGTACAACCAATATACTGCGCCTTTGTTGCGTGTTGAGAATGGGAAGAAAAAGTGATTGTTTTACATAAAAAAGATTGGTATGTTTACAATAGATGAAACCACTTTTACTAAAATTAAAGAATTAAAAAAGCTTGTTGATGTAGTTATAAACATTGAATGTTCGGCAACTGCATTTAAAGAAACTTCCGAAAAAATAAAATATTTAATAGATAATATCAACAACCCAAAAATTTATAAGTCATGGTGTGTATGTTTAGATATTTTTGATTATGATTTGAAAAGTAGCAGAGAAAAACAAGGTGTTTATTGGAGAAAATGGGCTGTTTTTTTTTAAAATAACCTTTTAGAAATTGAAGCAGCATCTTTCCATACCGAAGACCCAACGGGGTATTATGAAAAAGACTATTACTATTGTGCCTCTATTTATTTTAAAGCAGGTTTAAAAAAACCTGAAATTTATATGAATGTTGATGTGGGTGACTTTATTAATGATGCCATGAATTATAAAAACTACATGACTGCAAATTTAAATAATGTTGAAATTGATATAGATATTTGGGACATTTAAAAGGCTTAAAAAATATCGGATGGTTTGTAATCAAGCTTAAATTATGGTCACCTCGTGCGCAGTCGAGAGGTTATTATTCTTAACAAATTATCAATGAGTTCTTCACTGTGTTCGCAATGACAAAGATAAAAATTACTCTAAAAACTTACTTTTTAATGCTGCTGTTGGAATCATACACGATTCCTTTTTTCCATACCATTTATAGCGGTTTTTGGCAATATAATCATAACCCCAATTTCTTATAAATGTGGGAATAATAAAAAATATGCTTAATAAACGGTTTGGAAAGCCTAAATGGTAAGCTATTTTTAAAGCTGCGATAGATTTGTAATCAAGGCCTTTTTCGGGTGTGAATAGCAGAATGGAGTCTGTTTTATTAGTTTCAATGAGGTGTCTATGAATTATTTGCTGTCCTATTTCACTTTGAAGCGCAGTAAACAGAAACAAATTTTTCTTATCATGTTTTATGACATATTGAACAGAGGCGTTACAAAGGTTGCAAACGCCATCAAATAAAATTAGTTTTTTATGTTTTGGAATATTTATCATGTTTTGTTACTAAAAATACCACTGAGCACTGCTCACTAAATATGCCTCACTTTTTTACAGTTTTAACCAATTCTAATTGTTCTAAGCTAACATTGGTGGTAAACATACCATAATTTACTGTGGCTTTATTTTTTTCAATTTTATCAATACTGCCAATAGCACGACCATCGTTCATACGAACCCGATCGCCAATTTTTAAAATGGGTTTGGGTTTTGGGACTTCTATTTTGTTCTTTTTGGCTTCTTGTTTCTTTTCTCTAATAACGGTCACTACTTTTTCAACTTCTTGTTTAACTTGTTCTTCTTTAGCTTTTATAACGTGCTTTTCTTTGACGGAAACTTTTTTTCGCTTGGAGTTTTCAATTTGAACGATTTTGAAAAACTCTGCCATCAATTCGCGTTTTTGCTTATTTTCAAAATATTTTTCGGCTAGGTCATTAATTTTATGTCCTAAATAAATTAAACGTTGGTTACTGTCATACAATTCTTGATAGCTTTCCAGTTTTTTTTGAATTTTGGCATTGGTTTCTTCTAATTTATCGGCTTCCTTAATTTTTTTCTTTTCATTGATACGTAAAGATTCGCCTGTTTTTTCAAGTTTAGAGCGTTCTTTTTGAAGTTTGGCAATGGTGGCATCAAACCGTACTTTACTACGTTCAATCTTCTTTTTGGCTCGGTTAATTAAACTAAAAGGAATGCCGTTTTTCTGAGCCACTTCAAACGTAAAAGAGCTTCCGGCTTGTCCAACCACCAATTTATATAAAGGCTCTAAAGATTTTTCATCAAAAAGCATGTTGGCATTGACCATATAAGGCAATTCATTTGCTAAAATCTTTAGGTTGGAGTAGTGGGTTGTGATAATACCATATGCTTCCCGATGATAAAATTCTTCTAAAAACGTTTCAGCCAAGGCACCACCAAGTTCTGGGTCACTTCCGGTTCCAAATTCATCAATTAAAAACAAGGTGTTTTTATTACACTTTTTTAAAAAGTAATTCATTTGTTTTAAGCGATAACTATAGGTGCTTAAATGATTTTCAATAGACTGATTATCGCCTATATCGCTTAAAATTCTATCAAAAATAAAAACTTTACTACGTTCATGAACCGGAATTAATAAACCACTTTGTAACATAACCTGAAGCAAGCCAATGGTTTTAAGGGTAATGCTTTTTCCGCCGGCATTAGGTCCAGAAATAACAATAACACGCTTTTCTTGATTAAAATCTATGGATTGAGGAAAGGTGGTTTTTTTATTTTTTAAATGGTTTAAATACAAAAGAGGATGATAAGCATCTTTGAGCAATAGGCTTCTGTCTTCAGAAATTTCGGGAAGCACAGCATTCATGGAGTTGGCATATTTTGCTTTGGCAGCAATGACATCCAAATCTATTAATAACGTTTGTGAATCTTCTAATAAGGTTTTAAACGGACGAATAACGTTGGTAAGGTCTTTTAAAATACGAATAACTTCTTCTTTTTCTTCGTACTCTAAATTATTAAGTTCTCGTGTAAATTGCAAGGTAGTTTCTGGTTCTATATATACAATACTGCCCGTTTTACTTCCGCCCATAATAGCACCTTTAACCTTACGTCTGTGCATGGCTTTTACGGCTAAAACGCGTTTGTTGTCAACCACAGATTCCCTGATATCATCTAAATACTCCAATTGATGATAGGCGTTTAAAGCCGTTGCAAAACTCTGATTTATTTTACCTTTTACCTTGTTGATCCTTTGTCTTAACTCTAACAACAATCTGGAGGCATTGTCTTTGATGTCTCCAAAACGGTCCACAATAGCATCTACTTTTTCAATAATGGTTTTATTAATTTCTATATGAGATGCAAAGTCATTTAATTTAGGGTAATAGTCTTTAAATTTTTCTAGAAAAGAAACGATGTCATTCGTTGTTAAGGAAATAGAGATAATTTTTTTTAAACTGTGAACTTCAAGATAGGTATTTTCAATTCTTAAGAGAAGAAGTTCTTTGTTTATGGCATCAAACCCATGATTGGGTATCCGGTTATTATTATGAAACGAAGATAGATACTCATTCGTTAACTGTAAAGCGCCCAAAATATCTTCTTTAGTTTTAAAAGGAGACATATTAAGTGCTTTTTCGTTTCCTAACGGCGTTATGCAATGTTCGCTAACCTGTTTTAAAACGGTTGGAAATTCTAAATCTTGTAGGGTTTTTTCGTGAATGTTTATCATTCTTTATATTGAAATCTTTGGCTTAAAACAACAAAGTTACACATTAAGTATAAAATCTCAATCATTTAAGGCTTCAAGCATGGAATGATAATCATATTGCAAATCTTCGTGCAGTGTAGAAACAATTTTTTTAATTAAAACAATTTGCCTTTCGTAAATATTGGTGAGGGTTACATTATGTTTTATGGAAGGCTTGAAATCTTTTAATGTTTGACAGAAATAGATCAATAATTCAACTTCGGTTTCTTTTTTTTGAGAATATCGAGCAAATTTTTTAACAGTTCTCAATATTTTTCTGACACTTTTTTTTATGTAGAAATAGCTATTGGTGTTAATCAATTCAAATTGTTCATCCATGTCTTTTTGAACAGATTCAATATATCCAGTTTCATCATGAGACTCAAACAATAAATAGGTTAGGAGTTCTTTGTTTTCCTTTTTGAATTTTGATAAGCGTAAGCATAACTCGGTCAATTCTTCAGTAGAAAGATGTTGTAATTCTTTTTTAATGTTAACTACTGAAACGGCTTTCACAATATGTTTATCTCAATTTAGGAAAATCAACAGGATTTAGTTCGTGCATAACATTATAAACGGCTTCAAAAACATCTTCAACAGACGGTTTAGAGAAGTAGTCACCATCAGTTCCATACGCTGGTCTATGGGCTTTGGCTGTTAAGGTTTTTGGTTGGCTATCTAAATATTGATAGCCATTTTGGGTATTTAATATTTCGTTTAATATGTATGCAGAAGCGCCACCGGGCACATCTTCATCAATAACCATAACGCGATTTGTTTTAGCAAGACTTTTTGCAATATCGTGATTTAAATCAAAGGGTAATAAGGATTGTACATCAATGACTTCGGCATCAATATCCAATGATTGAAGTTCTTTTGCGGCAAGTTCCACAATTCTAAGCGTTGATCCGTAAGAAACCAAGGTGATGTCTTTTCCTTGTTTTACTGTTTCAACAACGCCAATAGGTGTTTTAAATTCTCCAATATTCAATGGCATTTTTTCTTTTAACCTGTAACCATTTAAGCATTCTACCACTAAAGCTGGCTCATCGCCTTGTAAAAGTGTATTGTAAAATCCAGCTGCTTTGGTCATGTTTCTTGGCACTAATACATGGATGCCACGAACTAAGTTTATAATGCCACCTAATTGAGAACCTGAATGCCAAATGCCTTCCAATCGATGTCCACGAGTTCTTATGATTAAAGGCGCTTTTTGTCGGCCTTTTGTTCTGTAATGTAAGGTTGCTAAATCATCACTTATAATTTGTATGGCATACATTATGTAATCTAAATATTGAATTTCTGCAATGGGTCTTAAGCCTCTCATAGCCATGCCAATACCTTGACCTACAATGGTAGCTTCGCGTATGCCTGTATCTGAAACCCTTAAATATCCATACTTTTCTTGTAAGCCTTCCAAACCTTGGTTTACATCGCCTATATAACCTGTGTCTTCACCAAAAATAAGAGTTTCTGGATAGTTTTTAAAGATATAATCAAAATTGTCCCTGATAATGATTCTGCCATCAACAAGTGGAGATTCATTATTATAATAGGGTTTTACTTCTTTTATTTTAATGGCAGATTTATCGGATTCTGAATATAAATGAGAACTGAATTTTGGTTGTGACTCTTTAAAATTAGTGTTGATCCAGTTGACTAAATTTTGTTTTTCAATAGAAGATTCAGATATGATATGATGCAAAACTTTTCTAGCTGTTGAAAGGACATCTTTTCTTGAAGGCTCATCTAAAGCTAATAAATATTGTTTAGATTTTAAGATAAATTCTGAATGATGGCTCTTTTCAGCTAAACGAGATAAAATTAGAGTAAGATCTTGTCTTTCTTTTAATATGGGTGCTAAAAACGTATGCCAAGCTCTATTTTTTCCATCTCTTGCATCTCGTTTAATGGTACGTTCCATATCTGTTAAATCTTCGTTGGTTGCAATGCCAGATTCAATCATCCATGAACGCATTTTTACATTACAATCCAGTTCTGTCTCCCAATTTAAACGATTCTTATCTTTATAACGCTCATGAGAGCCGGATGTTGAATGACCTTGAGGCTGTGTTAATTCGTTGACATGAATCAAAACAGGAATATGCTCTTTGCGCGCTATGGCAGATGCTTCCTGGTAGGTTTCAATGAGATTGGCATAATCCCAACCTTTTACCCGAAGTATTTCATAGCCTTTTTCTTTTTTATTTCGTTGAAAACCTTTAAGGATTTCTGAGATGTTTTCTTTAGTGGTTTGATGTTTTGCGTGTACTGAAATTCCATACTCATCATCCCAAATGCTTATAATCATGGGAACTTGCAAAACCCCAGCAGCGTTGATGGTTTCAAAAAACAGCCCTTCACTTGTGCTGGCATTACCAATGGTTCCCCAAGCTACTTCATTACCATTTATTGAAAACTTGGAATGGTTTATGTTTTCAATATTTCTATATATTTTTGAAGCTTGAGCCAAACCTAGTAAACGAGGCATTTGTCCTGCAGTTGGCGAAATGTCTGCACTGGAATTGTATTGTTTGGTTAAGTCTTTCCAATGACCATTTTCGTCTAAACTATGTGTTGTAAAATGGCCTCCCATTTGACGGCCGGCAGACATAGGTTCTAAGCTTAAATCTGTGTTAGCATATAAACCTGCAAAAAATTGTTCAACCGTTAATTCGCCTAAGGCCATCATGAAGGTTTGATCGCGATAATAGCCTGAACGAAAGTCGCCTTTTAAAAAGGCTTTTGCCATGGCTAATTGTGGCACCTCTTTTCCATCACCAAAAATTCCAAATTTTGCTTTTCCTGTTAAAACTTCCCTGCGGCCTAATAAACTACATTCACGACTGGTGACAGCAATTTTATAATCGTTTAAAACTTCATTTTTGAAGTCATCAAAAGACATGTTATTTTTTAGGTCTGGTATTGGTTGCATGAAATTTAGCGGTCTCTTTTTGGGCAAATTTAGTTAAAGTTTGTGGTTTCTACAATATTATTATTCCAATATGTTTGAAGAATTCTTAATGATACAAATTCAAAAATAATTTTTATTATTAATTAATCAAAAATACCTGATTAATTCAATAAAAAATTCAAAATATTAACATTATTAATACCAACGTCTTCTAAATAAACCAAATAACGTCTTTGGATCAATTGTAAATCTAAACCTAATTTTTTGATCATAGTTGGGCTGTCCAATTTCCCAACCTAAATTTGAATATACAGGAAAATAAAGTTCAAAGTAATCGGTAACTAAATTGACCCGGATACCAGAATCGTACACAAATTTTAAATTGTCGTGGCGGTTTTTTACAAGTCCAATGTCTGAATATGCCAATACGTATTTCCAAAGTGTTGTGCTAACGTTAACGGTTGACATAAATTGGTTAGCAAATGGTGTTTCTAGTTTAGATTTAAAACCTCCTTCTGCACCAATGTATTGCTGACTAAAAATACCAGAAGATTCAGATCGGCCTAAATAAGCATAATCAAATAAATAATCGGTTGGCCTATCTGTGGCAAAACTAAAAAAGTCTGACCCATTTGGGTTGGTGTTTTTTAAAAATACTCCAGAGAAAAAGCGAACATTTAATTGTCTATTATTTTCGAATAAACGACGGTACTCATAATCAAAAGATAATTTGGTAAACGTTTTTGCAATTTGAAAATCAGCGTACCAGCTGTTAAATTTAATTAAGTTATCGTTCGAATCTACAAACCTAACATTAAAAACCTTGTAATTTGGTTCGGTAGAGGTTGTAATGTTATTTACATCCTTGTCTCTACTAATGTCTAAATATCTTAAAAATAGCGCTTTCTTTTTATTAGATCGAAAATCTTTATCTTCTCTAAAGAAAAATGAAAGGTATGGGGTAAATTGGCGCACAAACAAATCTTCTGCATACGATTGATAACCTGCCCTAAAGCCGTAGTTTATTGAATATAAATTGCTGTTTTCAAAGTCATGAATGTTATAAACATTAGCTTTTCCTGTAAATGATTTTGATTTTAGGGAATACTTTGGTTCTAATTTGTAATTAAAACGTTTTCTTAAAACCGTTTTGTTGTATAATTTTCCACCAAGGGTTAATCCATCATAGATATTATTGTATTCTAAAATGGGCATAAAAAACATCTGGTTGTAATTAGGGTCTTCAATATCTTTAAACAGCCTTAATTGCAGGGGTTTATTATTAAAAAACATGCCTTTTAACGATTTCCAGTTATCTCTTAAATTGGTTTCTGGAATAATGTTTTGATAGTTAAGAACTAATTTATTACTATTATTTCTAGGAATGGTGATGGTTTTACTTTTTGATATATTTTCTATCCATATTTTGGATACTATAGTATCATTACTTAAGCTGTATAAGGATACAGGCATTGCATTGTCTGTTTTGTTTTTTATGGTAAGCGTTAAAGAATCTTCTGTTTTAATAACATCCTTTATTTTGAAATCTATTTTTTTTCTTGTTGTTAAGTAGTCATTAAAAAACCAATCAATGTTTTTATGGGTTTGGGTTTTTAAAAAAGTTTCAAAGGCTTTGGCCTTAATGGGTTTTAACTGATTGTTTGATAGAAACGTTTTTATGGAATTTTCAAGAACATCAGAATTTATAAAATCATCTAAATACTTAAACCCAATGCCAGCTTTATATTTATTCGAAATACTTTTATTAAATTTTAATAAAGAATCTTTTGCCATGGTTAAGGGTTGGTCTCTGTTGGTTCTGGCCATGAGCATGTAAGCAAGAACATATTTATCATTAAAGCTTAAATCTGCTGCGTGAAATGAACGAATGGCCCAAAAATCTGCTAATGAACCTAAAAACTTCATGTCAGGATAATTAAGCTCAACATATTTCATTAAGAAATAAATTTGTAATCCATCTAATAACCACTGATCTTTTCTTGGGTTTATAAACAACGTATTTTCTAGATAATTATATAAAGCAACTTTTAAAAGTTTTAATTCGTATTGAAAATGTTCTGGGTAAGGATGTATGAATTTTGGTAAAAAATTTAAACCATATATAGGTTCTTTTTCATAATCTATATGGGTTAAAAGTAATTTCTTATGTGGGTATTTACCTAAATGGTCATCAATAAATTTGGTGATTTTTTCTGTGATTAAAATTTTGTCTAAAACATCCAAATCGGCATCTTTAATACTAGAAATAAATGCTATACTATCGTTTTGTATGGCGTTGAAGATAGGCGTTTTATTTAAAAATAATTTATTGTTAACTCGGTTGTTTCCTCTAAGGATAACTGTTTTGTTCGTATTATTTTGAGTAATGTTAATAACATCCAATTCTGAAGTAAGGTTGTAATTTTTAGGATAAATAATTTCTAAGGCTAGATTGGCTTCAGGAATGTATAAATCATCTAAATCTTTATTGCTGTAATATTGCCATTGTCCATCATAAATAGCTGGAGTAATATACCAATATCTTAAATGGATATCTCCTGATGGGCTTATTCCGTAACGTGTAAATTTATCATTGGGAATTTGAACAATATAAGTGAGATTTATTTTATAAGATTCATGAGGTTTAACAGGAGAATTTAGTTTAACCTTAACAACATCGATGTGATCGAGTAATTGTTCATAAGGAACCTCTTCGTTATGTTGTTTTATAGAAGTAATAACAGAGTAACCTCTGTCTTCGTTTTTTGCAAGATGAAAATCATTTTTATATTCATCGGCCATTCTTATGGCTAGTGGTGTTTTTTTAGTGGAATAACTATTAGTCCAATTATTTAGATAGATGGTTTCAAGAGTATCGTTTGAGGCGTTATAATATTCGATGGTTTGAGAGATGGAGATTTGTTTTTTTTCTATATTAAAAATAGCTCTTAGGTCAATGTTATTTTGACCGAAGGTGTGAAGGCAAAAAAAGCCAACCAAAAAAAAACTTAATACTCTAAATCTCAATTTATTTTAAAAACATTTAAGGTTAAAACAATAGATAGGTTGGTTTGGCAATATAGCAAATTTAACGGGTAATATATTTTTGATTTTTTTCTTTAAAAATTAGGGCTAAAATCAGAGGTATGATAAAATTCGTCTAAAATTTTAATCACGTCATCTTCGTTATCAACCAAGTGGATTAAATCTAAATCTTTCTCACTGATGTTACCGAACTCTTTTAAGAGCGTTTGTTTTATCCAATTAAAAAGACCTTCCCAAAATTCTTTTCCAACAAGTATGATGGGGAATTTTTCAATTTTATGGGTTTGGATCAAGGTAATAGCTTCAAATAATTCATCAAGGGTTCCAAAGCCTCCGGGCATTACTACAAATCCTTGTGAGTATTTAACAAACATAACTTTTCTTACGAAGAAATAATCAAAATCCAGGTTTTTATCTGAGTCTATATAGGGATTGTCATGTTGTTCAAAAGGCAAATCAATGTTAAGCCCTACGGATGTACCACCACCAAGATGTGCACCTTTATTACCAGCTTCCATAATACCTGGTCCGCCGCCTGTTATAACTCCATAGCCAGATTGTACAATTTTTTTAGCAATTTTTTCAGCTAATTCATAATACTTATTATCAGGTTTGATTCTGGCTGACCCAAAAATAGACACACAAGGGCCTATTTTACTCATTTTTTCAAAACCACTTACAAACTCTCCCATGATTTTAAAAATGGCCCAAGAGTCGTTTGTTTTTATTTCATTCCATCCTTTAGGATGTAATTCTTGTCTCATATATTGTTTAAGTGTTTATTTGATAATGCGTTTTAATGTGCAAATTTCAAATTTAGTGTTTTTTATTTTCATTTTACTGAACACTAAACATTGGTTACTATATACTAGTTTCTATAACAATTCTTTTTTAAGGAACTGTGCTGTATAGCTTTTTTTATGTTTTGACACTTCTTCAGGTGTGCCTTCAACAATAATTTGTCCGCCACCTTTTCCGCCTTCATAGCCAATATCAATAATATGGTCAACGGTTTTAATAACATCTAAATTGTGCTCAATAATTAACACTGTATTGCCTTTATCAACCAATTTGTTTAAAACGTGCATTAATACACGAATATCCTCAAAATGCAAACCTGTTGTAGGTTCATCTAAAATATAAAACGTATTGCCAGTATCACGTTTGCTTAATTCTGTTGCCAATTTTATGCGTTGAGCTTCGCCACCAGATAATGTGGTGCTTTGTTGCCCTAAAGTAATGTATCCAAGACCAACATCTTCAATGGTTTTAAGTTTGTTATGGATTTTTGGAATGTGCTCAAAAAAGGTTACTGCTTCACTGATGGTCATATCCAAGACATCACTAATGGACTTTCCTTTATAGCGAATTTCTAAAGTTTCTCTATTAAAACGTTTTCCTTGGCAGGTTTCACATTCTACATACACATCTGGTAAAAAATTCATTTCTATAACTCGTAAACCTCCACCTTGGCAGGTTTCACAACGGCCACCGGAAACATTAAAGCTAAATCTACCAGCTTTATAACCACGAATCATGGCTTCAGGAATTTTAGCAAACAAACTTCTTATTTCACTAAACGTACCAGTGTAGGTTACTGGATTACTTCTTGGAGTTCTTCCAATAGGTGATTGATTGACATCAATAACTTTGTCAATATGTTTTAAGCCATCAATACTTTTATAAGGCATTGGTTTTTTAACGCCATTAAAATAATAAGCATTTAAAATAGGGTATAGGGTTTCATTAATTAATGTTGATTTACCACTACCTGAAACGCCAGTAACTCCAATCATTTTTCCTAATGGAAAAGAAACAGAAACATTTTTAAGATTATTCCCTGTACATCCTTTAAGAATTATAGATTTCCCATTGCCTTTTCTACGCTTCTTTGGTACATCGATTTTTTTTGTACCATTGAGATAGTCGGCTGTTAAGGTTTGATGTGTTTTTAATTCATCGGGTGTTCCAATACTGATGATTTCTCCACCATGTTTTCCAGCCTTGGGTCCGATATCAATCACATAATCAGCACGCTCTATCATATCTTTATCATGTTCAACCACAATAATTGAGTTGCCAATATCTCTTAAAGCTATTAAAGAGTTAATAAGTTTTTCATTATCGCGTTGGTGCAAGCCAATGCTTGGTTCGTCTAATATATAAAGAACTCCAACTAATTGAGAACCTATTTGTGTAGCCAAACGAATGCGTTGAGCTTCGCCTCCAGATAAAGATTTTGAACTTCTGTTTAATGTTAAGTAATCTAAACCTACATCCAACAAAAATTTTAACCTAGCTTTGATTTCTTTGATAACTTCTTCAGCAATAATAAATTGTTTTTTTGATAAATGGTTGTGTAAATCGTTAAACCAGTTGGATAATTCTATAATGTCTATATTGGCTAAGTCTGCAATATTTTTATGATTTACTTTGAAATAAAGGGATTCTTTTTTTAATCTTGAGCCATGACATTCTGGACAGATTATTTTGTCCATATAGTCTTTAGCCCATCGTTTTAACGAGGTTGAATCGGCGTTTATGTATTGATTTTCTATAAAATTGGCAACGCCTTCAAAATCAATTTTATAATCTCTTGTAACGCCTAATACTTTACTTTCAATTGAAAATTTATCGTTTCCGCCATATAAAATCATGTGTTTGGCTTCTTCAGGAATATCCTTGTAAGCATCTGTTAACTTAAAATTAAAGCGCTGTGCTATGATTTCAAGTTGCTTAAAAATCCAGCTGTTTTTTTCTGGACCATGTGGTGCAAGAGCTCCATTTTTAATAGAAAGCGTGTCGTTTGGAATAATTTTTCTCTCGTTTACTTGGTGTAATGTTCCAATACCATTACAATGAGAGCAAGCTCCTTTTGGTGAGTTAAAAGAAAAATTATTGGGCTCTGGGTTAGGATATGATATTCCAGATGAGGGACACATTAAATGTCGACTAAAATATCTGGCTTCGTTAGTATCTTGATCCATCACCATCAAAATATCATCGCCATGATACATGGCTGTATTAATGGATTCTGTTAAGCGTTTATGGTTATCTGCCGAATCATCAATCACCAATCTGTCTATAACAATCTCTACATCATGTGTTTTGTACCGATCTAGTTTCATGCCTTTTTTAAGGTCTTGAATCTCACCGTCGGTTCTAACCTTAACAAAACCTTGTTTAGCAATTTGTTCAAACAACTCTCTGTAATGTCCTTTACGTGAACGCACTACAGGTGCTAGAATGTTAATTCGTTTGCCATTAAAATCACTGATAATAAGTTCTTTAATTTGAGCATCACTATAACTCACCATTTTCTCGCCTGTATTGTAGCTGTAGGCATCTGAAGCTCGAGCGAATAACAATCTTAAAAAATCATAAATTTCGGTAATGGTTCCAACCGTAGAACGTGGCGATTTGCTAGTGGTTTTTTGTTCAATGGCTATAACGGGTGATAAGCCATCAATTTTATCAACGTCTGGTCGTTCTAAACCGCCTAGAAACTGACGCGCATAGGCTGAAAACGTTTCAATGTAACGTCTTTGTCCTTCTGCATAAATCGTGTCAAAGGCCAATGAGGATTTTCCACTACCAGACAAGCCAGTAATGACCACTAGTTTTTCTCTGGGTATGGTAACATCAATATTCTTGAGGTTATGTACTCTGGCACCTTTAACCTCAATATACTCTTCAAATTGGCTCATAAATTTGCAAAAGTGCAAAGGTACAATTTTAGTTGCTAAATTTTTGTTAAGCACAACTATCATTTTAAATATTTGAAATAAAAAATGCCCTGATATTTTCAGAGCATTCACAACAGAATATTTCTATTCAATTCAAATTTTTAGCAATGACATTTCACCATGTTCTAATGATTTTGTATAGTTAGCTTTTACTTCTTTTAAGCAACTGAAGAATTTTTTACCGTTTATTCTTTCTAAATGTACAAAAGTATCGCCATTCTCATTGGTTTCAACTTTTTTAATAACCGCATGATTTCCTTCAACAATATGGTAGTTAGCTAAACCACCCTTTTTTGCAATAACATTTAATTTAGGAAAGAAAATATACTTAAATCCATTAGCATTTGTTTTATTAAGGATTAATACATCACCAACTTGTGGGTCATTTTTGTTTAAGGTTAAATTATGGTTAGCGTAAGTTAGGCTAACCATAAAAAATAATAAGTAGCATACTTTTTTCATAGGATTAATTTTTAATAGATTTATACCCGTTGGGTGAAATAGGATAAAACAAAAAAAGATATTGGATAAGATACTGAATTACAGTATCTTTAAGTCGCAAAACAACCCAATATCTTATGTCAAATATAGTAAAAAATTATTTTAAAGTTTTAGAAGTTGTAAGTTCTTTTCATATTGTTACACCCTCAGAATATCAGGTTGGCAGAAAAAGCAAAATGTCTGATATTGAAGTCGTTGCTCTAAGTTTGGCTGCTGAGTTTATGTCAATCGATAGCGAAAATCACCTTTTTAAGCTAATTGATGGGTCTCAAATTCCAAACCTAATAGAGAGAAGTCAGTTTAACAAACGAAGGAAAAAGTTTTTTTCATACACAAATCAAGTGCGCAGTTGTTTGTATTCAAGATTTACAGATTATGAAGACTACTTTATAATCGATAGTATGCCTCTTGAAATTTGCAAAAAAGCCAGACAAAACAGGGTTAAAATCTGCAAAGAAGATTTTCAAACAGCACCAGATAAGGGTTATTGTGCTTCTCAAGATACTTGGTATTACGGATATAAGCTTCACGGAGTTTGTACTGTTGACGGTGTCTTTAAGGCTATAGATATAACAAAGGCAAGTGTACACGATGTCCATTTACTCAAAGACCTGAAATATCAAATGACTGACTGTGTGCTTCTTGGTGACAGAGGATATTTGTCTGCAACAATTCAATTGGATTTGTTTGAAACAGCAAACATCAAACTGGAAACTCCGATGAGGAGCAACCAAAAAAACTATAGGTCACAGCCTTATATTTTTAGAAAATCAAGAAAAAGAATTGAAACACTTTTTTCACAACTATGTGATCAGTTTATGATTAGAAGAAATTACGCTAAGTCATTCCAGGGGTTTAAAACCAGAGTGTTAGCTAAGATTACAGCACTGACTTTAGTCCAGTTTATCAATAAGTTTATTTTTGATAGACCTTTAAACAATATTAAAACTCAAATAGTTTAATTTCACCCAACGGGTAGATTTATATAAAAATATAATATTGACTTTTAAGGTTCAAGTTCTTTAAGAAACATTAACTTTTCATGGTTTTTAATAGGTTTTTATGAAAGCCCTTGATTTTTGAGCTCCAAATTTTTAATACGTTAAAAGTCATGATTCATAACCTTTTTTTTAATGGGGTTGTTATTCAATTTTATGTAATTTTAATGACTGGAACCCACTTAAAATTAGTGTTGGAGTTTTTTTTAAACCCATATTTTTAACAATTAATTAAGATATGTGGATTAAAATGTGTTTTTTTATTGAGAATTAAAGATTGCTTTTATTGAAAGTTTTATTAGTATTGTCTTTGGAGAAATTTTAAATTATTTAAAAGCAAAAAAGATGAAGTTATTAGGAATAGGTTCAAGAATTAATCATTCAGAATATGGAAAAGGTGTGGTAACCAATGTTTCTTCAAAACATTATTGGGTGACGTTTATTGAAAATGGCTTGGAAACGATTGATTTAGATAGTGAATTTGAAATCATTGAAGCCGCTGAAAGCGATGTTGATACCGTTAGTTTTTTTGATGTAGAAAGAAGTTTAACAGAGATCCTTAAAAAGTGGAGCGATGTCACTGAAATTGTCCCTATTGCTGATAAATGGAAAGGCGGGAAGCTTATTTTAGAACCTGGTGACACAAGTTTAAAAGCAAGTGAAATTCCTGTAGATACTTTTTTTCATAAAATTACCATGGTGCGTGATAGATTGCGAGTTATGGAACAAAAAATTAACTCTAGTAATCTTGATGAACAAGAAAAAATTGACTTACAACAATATATTACAAGAAGTTATGGAAGTTTAACCACATTTAATGTGCTTTTTAAATTGAAAAACCAACAGTTTGTTGGGCAAAAATCAAGTTGATGTTTTTTAAGTCATTTCGACTACAAAGAGACATCACACAAAAAGCTAAAATTACAAATATAAGATCTCAAATTATGTGACCTCTCACCTAAGTTCGAGGTGACAAATTATCTTTAACTTTTTTTCGCTTTTTAAAACCGAAAGAGTTTGTAATTGGATTTATTTATTCGTTTTAATATTAGTAATTTCAATCCCTAAAAACAAAATATTATGAAAGGTTGGCAGCTTAGCACCACTTTCTGTTGTCGTCCAGTGAGACCAAGAAGATTCCAGTCCTTTTAAGGGTAAAATAGACGTCCACATCTTAAAACTTTTAGGCATACCATTGTCTTCCAAAATCCATAAATAGGAATCTCCGGGCGTGGTTCCTCCTTTGCTGTAGGTTACTAATAATGCCTGATTTGGGCTATCATTTAGCTCAACAAGTTTTCTGATGGTACCGTTATCAAATATTTTATAGGGTGCAACCAACCAAAAGGAATCGTTGTTGAAATATGATTGGGCTTTTTCTATAATTTCTTTGCCCATATCACCTTCAATTTTAAAACCATGCACAAAGGCCTTATTTAAAGAGGCATCATTTAAATTAAGATCTACTTTATAGTCTTTCCAAAAAACAGAGCACATGTTTTTTGCTTTGTACCATTTGAAATGATGTGATTTTTTAAAGGTCCATTCTAAATAATCGGTGTTTTTATAGGCATCATAATTTAAAGCCTCTAGCATTTTATGGGCTAAGGCATCGGCATCTTTTCCTTGTTTTCCTTCTGGTAAATCTTCATTATATTTAAAAAACATAAAGGCAAAAAACAAGATACTGGGCAAAGTGAAAAACACCATGACACCAGTTATTATTTTAAAAGCTTTTTTTGTTTTCATCTGAATAGGTTTACAACCATGATTGGATTTTTTTATACCAATTCCGAGACTAAAATATTAAAATGTAATGATTTGATATAGAAATAGTTCTAAAAACCGACAGCCGTATCATCCCCTCGATAATCTGCACCGCCTTCTAACCGTTTATCGGATAAAACCATAATGCCATCAACCTTACCAATTACTGGAGAATTTTTTTCATCAATGAAATATCCCTTATTTTGAAGCGATTTAATTAGAATTTCATCAAAAGAGTTTGGTTCCATTTGAATTACATCTGGCAACCATTGATGGTGAAATCTTGGCGCATCAACTGCCTCTTGCATAGTCATATTAAACTCGTGTACATTTAAAATAGTTTGCAAAACCGAGGTTATAATGGTTGCGCCTCCTGGCGTTCCAACAGACATGAATAATTTACCTTTTTTTTCAACAATGGTTGGCGTCATAGAACTTAACATTCTTTTTTCTGGAGCAATACTATTAGCTTCGTCACCAATGAGACCAAACATATTTGGAACGCCAGGTTTGCTGCTAAAATCGTCCATTTCATTATTTAAGAAAAAACCAAGTTCAGAACAATATAGTTTTGAGCCATAGGCCCCATTTAAGGTGGTAGTAACAGAAACGGCGTTTCCAAATTGATCAATAATAGAGTAATGAGTAGTTTCTTTACTTTCAACCACTTCAATATTTCCATGCGAAACCATTGCTGAAGAGGTGGCTTTTTCAAAAGAAAAATCAGACATTCTTGATTTTAGATAAGCATTACTAATCAGTTCTTCTGAAGGTACGGAAACAAAATCTGGGTCACCCAAATAATAACTTCTGTCAGCGTATGCTCGTCTTTCTGCTTCTGTAATTATTTGGATGGCTTTCTCAGAATTATGGCCATGTTTTTGTAAATCAAAAGGCTCTATCATTTTCATAATCTGAGCCAAACAAATACCGCCACTTGAAGGTGGAGACATAGAGATTATTTTTAAATCATCATAAGTAAAAGTGATTGGAGTTCGCCATTTAGCTTTATAGTTTACTAAATCTTCCAAGGTAATAATTCCACCATTTTCTTGTAAAAATGTAACTAATATTTTAGCCGTTTCGCCCTTGTAGAATTCATCTTTACCATTTTTTAAAATGCGTTCTAAAGTTTTAGCTAAGGCAGGAAATTTTATAGTATCATTTTCTTTCCAGACCTTATAAAATATTAAAGAATCTTTATTCACTAAACGAAATTGGTCTAGGCTACGATTAAATCTATTGGCTTGACTTTTAGTAACAACCACACCTTTTTTAGCTAATGCAATGACGGGTTCAAGAATATCTTTCATGGGTAAGTTCCCAAATTTTTCATGAACCTCAAAAATTCCTGCAATACTTCCGGGAACTCCAACTGCCAAAGCTCCTAACGTACTTTTATTTGGAATTACTTCACCATTTTCATCTAAAAACATGTTTTTTGTTGCTGTTAAAGGGGCTTTTTCTCGGTAATCAATCCCACCTATGTCTCCATTGGCTTTTCTGTAAACCATAAAACCTCCGCCACCAAGATTTCCCGCAAATGGATATGAAACCGCCAAAGCCAATCCTGTTGCTGCCATGGCATCAAAAGCATTACCGCCTTTTTTTAAAATATCAGTTCCAATTTGTGATGCTTCTAAACGTGCTGAAACTACCATGCCATGTTCAGAAATTAAACCTCTTTTGCTACGATTTACAACTTCATTTTGTATAGAATTCTTGCATGAAAAACATAATGATATTAATACGAGAAAAGATAAAAATCGCTTCATTCTTGTGTGATTTTAAGTTCTATTTCTTTTAATTTATCTTTTGAAAATTGAATAAGTTCATCAAAAAAAAGGGTAAACTCATTTTCAAATTCTGAATAAAATTCTTCCAGTTCATTAACGGCTTCATTCATGCTCGATTTGTGTTTTGTTCGTCGGTTCATTCCATCTAAGGCTCTTGAAATACCTTCAATTGAAGCATAACTTACCAACCAATTATCAGCTATCATATAGGGCATCATTTTTTGAATTCGTAAGGGCAGAAGTTGATGATTTTTTTCTAGTGAATCATAAAAAGATTCAACATATTCTTCAAGTGGTATGATAGAATATTGGCTCCAGTTTTTGGCTAAAAAATGATCATAAAGCATGTCTACAATAATCCCAGAATAATGGCTGTATTTTTCATGAAGACGTTTTGTGCTTTTTCTAACCGTTGGATGCGAATCTGTAAACGTATCAATATGTCGGTGCAGCAAAACACCTATTTGAATCTCTTTGGGTTGCTTTTTATATTCTTTACCTTTAAAACCATCGGCAATAAAATTTCCAATGGTTACTAGTTCATGGTCTCCTGATAGATAAATATGTGCTAAATAATTCATTGGTGTAATTTACTAATTCAAAAAGGAAGATACGTATTTTGCCATTAAAATTATTCCGTTCAACATTTTTTAAAGTTTATTAAAATACATGCTGAAAAAAATATGTAGGTTTGTTAAAAATTACTTTTAAATATGACATTAATAAAATCAATTTCAGGAATTAGAGGCACCATTGGAGGACAGGTAGGAGATAACTTAACACCAATTGATGCCGTTAAATTTGCATCGGCATATGGTTGTTGGATTAAACAACAACGAGCTAAAGACCATTACAAAGTGGTTGTTGGTAGAGATGCTAGAATTTCTGGTGAAATGATTCAGAATTTAGTCATGAACACCTTGGTAGGACTTGGTATTCATGTGGTTGATTTAGGGCTTTCTACTACGCCAACGGTTGAATTAGCAGTGCCTATGGAACATGCCGATGGTGGTATTATACTCACCGCAAGCCATAATCCAAAACAATGGAATGCTTTAAAGCTTTTAAATGCTGAAGGCGAATTTTTAAACGATGTAGAAGGTGCTAAAATTTTGGAGATTGCAGAAAGTGATGCGATGGTATTTTCAGAAGTAGATAATCTGGGTAAAATAACTAAAAACAAAGCTTACATAGATTTACACATTATTGAAGTGTTAGATTTACAGCTTGTGAATGTAAAAGCTATTGAAGAAGCTCGTTTTAAAGTGGTGGTTGACGGTGTAAATTCTACGGGAGGCATTGCTATTCCTTTACTTTTGGAGCGATTGGGCGTACAGGTTGTTAAATTGTATTGCGAACCTAATGGCCAGTTTCCTCACAATCCAGAGCCTTTAAAAGAGCATTTAACAGATTTATCTGAAGCGGTTAAAAAACATCAAGCCGATTTTGGTATTGTGGTAGATCCTGATGTAGATAGATTGGCTTTTATTGATGAAAATGGTGAGATGTTTGGTGAAGAATACACCTTAGTAGCTTGTGCCGACTATGTATTGAGCAGAACACCTGGAAACACGGTTAGCAATATGAGTTCAACCAGAGCCTTGCGAGATGTTACCGAAAAACATGGCGGCAAGTATGAAGCTAGTGCCGTTGGTGAAGTGAATGTGGTTAAATTGATGAAAAAAAATAACGTAGTGATTGGTGGCGAAGGCAATGGCGGTATTATTTATCCGGAATCTCATTATGGTAGAGATGCTTTGGTTGGCGTGGCCTTATTTTTAAGTTTGTTAGCTGATAAAAACATGAAAGTAAGCGAGTTAAGAAAAACGTATCCTAACTATTTTATGAGTAAAAAGAAAATTGAATTAACGCCTGGTTTAGATGTAGACGGTATTTTAAAAGACATTGAAAAGCGTTATCAAAATGAGCCATTAACTACCATTGATGGTGTTAAAATAGATTTTTCCGAAAGTTGGGTGCATTTACGTAAAAGCAATACCGAACCCATTATTAGAATCTATACGGAGGCCAAATCACAGCAAGAAGCAGATGAATTAGCAGATAAATTCATAAAAGAAATCAGCCAAATTAAACTTTAGGAAATGAAGCATAAAAGAAATGTTGAAATATTATGGTTTTTTATTAAAGATAAATCAAAGAAAAATTGGCTTCAAATAATTAAAGAGTTAACATCCCAATTTATTTCTCAAAGGAAAATCCCAGTTAACTACATTACAAATTTACTCTATAGAAAGGAAATCACTAATATTGAAGATTACCTGAATTTAAACGAAAATAACACATTATTATCGTGGTCTTATTCACACGCAAAAGACGAAATAGGCTTGGTAGAGAACAAGCTATTATTTAATGATTTAATGCTGAAAAACAATATTTCTACGCCTAAAATCATCTTTTATAATTCAAAAAATTCGTTTTATTATAACCATGAAATTTTAAACATTGATTCAAAAAAAAGCTTTTTATTTTTTTTAGGTAATGTTTTCAAAAATGAAGAAACAGATCGTATTTTTTGCAAACCTATTGATGGTTCAATGGGGAAAAATATATTTATTCTAGAAAAGAATAAATATAAAAACTTAAGTGAAAATGTCGTAAACATGATAATAACGGAATCATTTATATTCCAGGAAGTTGTTTTACAACATGAAATTCTAAAGAAAATTAACGATTCTAGTTTAAATACATTAAGAGTAGTTACCTACAAAAATAAAGAAAATATCGTTGAAGTTTTATCGGGATTTATTAGATTAGGCAGAAAAGGTGCCATTGTTGACAATGCTCATGCGGGGGGCATTGTAGTTTCTTTTAACAAATATTCTGGGAAAATGCGTCCTATGGGATTGCAATTGATTGATAATGGAGGTGGCATCTTTTATCATCACCCTGACTCCTCTATAGTTTTTGAAGATTATCAAATTCCTTATTATTCCGAAGTTATAGATGTTGTGTCAAAAGCTTCTAGGTTTTTAAAATTCCCTTTACTTGGCTGGGATGTTGCCATTACTCCTAATGGCCCAACCATTGTAGAGGTCAATCATAATTTTCATTTGTTCTTATCTGACAGAATGGAAAATGGATTTAAAAGAATTCCTAGTGTAAAAAAAATATTGGAACAAATACATCAAAAAAATATTTAACTATTTTTAGCATGCTTCCACCGTTTATGGGTCCAGAAATAATATTCAGGCGCATTATAAATTTGTTTTTCAACCTCTCTATTAAAAGCCTCTGTTAATTGGTAGTCTTTAAAGGTTTTTGGGTTTTCTGCCAATACAATAATTTCGGCTTCATAAAAGCCACGTTTTACCTTGTTTACTTTTAAATAAGCTATGGTAAAATCCAGTTTTTTTGCCAAACGCTCTGCACCTATAAACGTGGGGACTTTAATCCCCATAAAATTACTCCAATAAACATCTTTAGTTAATCTTGGAGATTGGTCACTAATAAATGCCGTTAAACTTTTTATGCCTTTGCGCTCATTATTATGGATAACATAAGGGATTTCTTTGGTGCTTATAAGCGAGGTATTAAATTTAGAGCGAATATCCCTTACCAATTTATCAAAATACTTGTTGGCCAATTTTTTATAAACACCATAACCACTAAATTTTATATAATTTTGAATGGCAATAGACCATTCCCAACTGGCATAATGTCCGTACATTAAAATAATACTTTTGTTTAAAGATTCCAATCTTTTTAGTTCTTCAATATTCAATATTTTAAAGCGTTCATCCAATTCTTTTTTAGAAATGCTCAGGGTTTTTATCATTTCTAAAAACATATCACATAAATGATGATAAAATCGTTTCCTGATAAGCTTCCGTTCTAACTCGCTTTTATTTGGAAACACAAGTTTTAAATTATGGTCAACCACTTTTTTTCTATAACCTATAACGTAGTAAAGAAGCACATAAACACCATCTGAAATAAGGTAAAGAATCCTAAAAGGTAATATAGAAATAAACCATAAAAACGGATAAACTAGAATGAAAACAAGAAATTGCATGAATTAATTTTAAATTTGCACTAACAAACCGGTATAAAATTTTATTTGCAAATATATACAAACAGCATGAGAAATTTTATCAGTAGCTTACCTGTGACCTAATTATCAAATAATTTTTTCACAGGAAATATATGTTATAAATTATTTAAACTTTAAACCTTATGGGTCAATTAGATTTAGTAACCATCATCATCATTGCTGCCAATGTGATTATTTCGTACAAAGGTTTTATCGACTTTGGTTTTTTTGAAAAATATAAATTTAGTATTGGAGCCATAAGCAGAGGCGAGCAGTTTAGGCTATTTAGCTCCGGATTTTTGCATGTAGACAATGCACATTTGTTTTTTAACATGTTTTCGTTATACTTTTTTGCCGATGTAGTTATAGGCTATTTAGGCATTTTTAGCTTTGTAATCATTTACATTGGAAGCTTATTATTAGGCAGTTTGTTATCGCTTTATTTTCATAAACACGAATATCATTATACGGCTGTTGGTGCCAGTGGCGCTGTTATGGGCATTATTTATTCGGCCATTTTATTGCAACCGGGCATGAGCTTGACTTTTTTTATGATTCCAATTCCAATTCCAGCCTACATTTTTGGAATAGGTTATTTGCTTTATTCTATTTACGGCATGAAAACCAAAATGGGAAATATTGGTCATGATGCCCATTTTGGAGGTGCAATTGGAGGTTATATCATAACATTAATGTTAGCGCCTCAATTGTTTAAAATAAACTTGCTCATGATAATTTTATTGGCATTACCCATTATATTGCTTTTGGTTTTAAAGAAACTGGGAAAAATGTAAATATCCACAGATATTTAGAATTCACTTCATTTTTAAGTAATAAAAGATTTTTGTGGCATAGCAATTGAATTTATTAATTGAAAAGGCAACCATTAAATTTAATAAATTACTGACATTCAGTATTATAAAAATTAAAATAAGAATAATAAAAAATAGTCAATAGTTATTTTGTGACAGATTGGCTCAAAATCATATATGAAAAAATCAAATTTTATAAGTCTTGACAGTTTGTCATTTCAGGAGTTCGATGAAAATTCAGAACTCATTCCATTAATGACTCCTGAAGATGAAGAAGAAATAAATAACGAAAATTTACCAGAAACCTTACCCATATTACCCTTAAGAAATACGGTTCTTTTTCCAGGAGTAGTCATTCCAATAACCGCTGGTAGAGATAAATCCATTAAATTGATTAATGATGCCAATAATGGAAACAAGGTTATTGGCGTAGTCTCTCAAAAAGATGAATCTATTGAAGATCCATCGGCAAAAGATATCCATGAAACTGGAACGGTTGCCAGAATTTTAAGGGTTCTTAAAATGCCCGATGGCAATGTAACGGTTATCATTCAAGGAAAAAAACGTTTTAAAGTCGCTGAGGTTATTACAGAAGCACCTTATATGAATGCTACCATACGAGAAATTCCTGAGGCAAGACCGGCTATTAGCAATAAAGAGTTTGTTGCCATTATTGAATCTATTAAAGACTTGGCACTTCAAATTATTAAGGATAGTCCAAACATTCCAAGCGAAGCTTCTTTTGCTATAAAAAACATTGAAAGCAATTCTTTTTTGATAAATTTTGTCTCTTCAAACATGAATCTTTCTGTTGCAGAAAAACAAAGTCTTTTAGAGATAAACGACTTAAAAAAGCGTGCCTTAGCAACCCTAAAGTTTATGAATATCGAGTTCCAAAAATTGGAACTTAAAAATGATATTCAGTCTAAGGTACATATGGACATGAGCCAGCAACAACGCGAATATTTCTTGCATCAGCAAATGAAAACCATTCAGGAAGAATTAGGAGGTGTAAGCCATGATGAAGAGATTGAAGAAATGCGAGAAAGATCTCAAACTAAAAAGTGGGATGAAAAAGTAGCAAAGCATTTTGAAAAGGAACTATCCAAAATGCAGCGTATGAATCCTCAAGTGGCCGAATATTCCATCCAAAGAAATTATCTCGATTTATTTCTAGATTTACCTTGGAATGAATTTAGTGCTGATAAATTTGATTTAAAACGAGCTCGTAAAATTTTAGACAGAGACCATTTTGGTCTTGAAGATGTTAAAAAAAGAATTATTGAGCATTTAGCAGTTTTAAAGCTTCGTAACGATATGAAGTCGCCTATTTTATGCTTATACGGTCCGCCTGGTGTTGGTAAAACATCGCTTGGTAAATCTATTGCTGAGGCTTTGGGCAGAGAGTATGTGCGCATGTCTTTGGGTGGTTTGCGCGACGAGGCAGAAATAAGAGGTCATAGAAAAACCTACATAGGTGCTATGCCAGGAAGAATTGTACAAAGTTTAAAAAAAGCTGGTACATCAAATCCTGTGTTTGTGTTAGACGAAATCGATAAATTGTCTAACTCACATCAAGGCGACCCTTCATCGGCCATGCTTGAAGTCCTTGATCCTGAACAAAACAATGATTTTTATGATAATTTTTTAGAGATGGGTTACGACTTATCTAAAGTTATGTTTATTGCCACTTGTAATAGCCTGTCAACCATTCAACCGGCATTGCTGGATAGAATGGAAATCATTAATGTAACAGGCTATACTATTGAAGAAAAGGTAGAGATAGCAAAGCGCCATTTATTACCTAAGCAATTAAAAGAACATGGCTTATCTGATGAACATTTAAAAATAGCAAAGCCTCAATTAGAAAAAATTGTAGAAGGTTATACACGAGAGTCTGGTGTTCGTAGTTTAGAAAAGCAAATAGCTAAAATGGTACGATATGCCGCTAAGAATATAGCCATGGAAGAAGCTTATAACATCAAAATATCCAATGACGATATTATAGAAGTTTTAGGCGGACCAAAAATGGAGCGGGATAAATATGAAAACAACTATGTAGCAGGTGTTGTTACTGGTTTGGCTTGGACACGTGTTGGTGGCGATATTCTTTTTATTGAATCCATCTTATCAAAGGGAAAAGGAACCTTAACCATTACAGGCAACTTAGGAACAGTCATGAAAGAATCTGCAACCATTGCCATGGAATATATAAAATCAAATGCTGAAGAATTTGGAATTGATCCAAAAGTCTTTGAGTCCTACAATGTTCATATTCACGTACCTGAAGGCGCAACACCAAAAGATGGCCCAAGTGCAGGTGTTACCATGTTAACATCATTGGTGTCCTTATTTACACAAAGAAAGGTCAAGAAAAGTCTAGCTATGACTGGTGAGATTACATTAAGAGGTAAGGTTTTACCTGTAGGTGGTATTAAAGAAAAGATTTTAGCAGCAAAAAGAGCTAGAATAAAAGAGATTTTATTATGTGAAGATAATAGACGTGATATTGAGGAAATTAAACCAGACTATTTATCAGGATTAACGTTCCATTATGTAACTGATATGAGTGATGTGATAAAAATTGCTATCACCAGTCAAAAAGTTAAAAACGCAAAGAAACTATAAATTTAAAACCTCGTTTAAGTTCGAGGTTTTTTTATGATTTAAAATATTTCCAAGCGGCATTCGTTCTAAGATAGATTTAGTTACTTTGTAATTTATATGCTGAAGAAAATTATCACTGGTTTTTGTTTTATTATTAGTGTTGTAACCATAGCGCAAGTTGGAGGCGAAAGTACCTATCAATTTTTAAATTTAGTTTCATCACCTCGTCAAGCAGCACTTGGTGGTAAAGTATTAACCAATGTGGATTTTGATGTAGCCCAAGGTCTTTATAATCCAGCAACCATCAATGTAGAAATGGATAACCAATTTGCCTTAAATTACACGAGTTATTTGGGAGGCATAAGCTATGGAACTGCTGCATATGCTTATACAGTTGACAGACGTACACAAACTTTTCATGCAGGTATTACCTATATAAATTATGGCACTTTTGATGGCTTTGATGAAAACGGAGTCTCTACCGGAACTTTTACAGGTAATGAAGCTGCCTTATCCTTTGGATACGCATTGCAACTAGGATATAGTGATTTTTATTTTGGGGCTAATGTTAAGTTCATCACTTCTAAATTAGAGCAGTACAATTCAATTGGGATTGCATCAGATTTAGGATTGCTTTATATCAATGATTATTTAGATTTTCATGCTGCTTTGGTAATTAGAAATTTTGGAACCCAAATTACAACCTATGCCGGTTTACAAGAAGATTTGCCTTTTGAAATAGATTTTGGTATGTCGCAGCGTTTAGAAAATGTTCCCATTCGATGGCATATAACCTTAGAAAATTTACAGGAATGGCCCATAGCGGTTTCAAATCCTGCGCGAGTAACAACCGATTTATCAGGAAATCAAACCCCCGAAAAAGTTGGGTTTTTAGGTAAAGTTATAAGACATACCATCTTAGGTGCCGAATTATTTCCAGAAAGTGGCTTTAATATTCGTTTAGGTTATAACTTTAGAAGAGCAGAAGAACTGCGCATTGTTGATCAAAGAAATTTCTCGGGCTTGTCGGCTGGTTTTTCAATTAAATTAAATAAAATGAGATTTAGCTATACACACGCAAAATATACCAGTGCGGCCAATTCAAACTTTTTTGGATTACAAATAGATTTAAAATAATGAGTTAAAAGTTAAGAGTTAATTTTGCTAACAGCTAACAGCTAACAGCTAACAACTAACAGCTAACAGCTAACAGCTAACAGCTAACAGCTAACAACTAACAGCTAACAACTAACAACTAACAACTAACAGCTAACAGCTAACAGCTAACAACTAACAGCTAACAACTAACAGCTAACAACTAACAACTAACAGCTAACAGCAAACAACTAACACCCAATGACCAAAATAACCATTGCCATAGACGGCTATTCATCAACAGGAAAAAGCACAGTAGCTAAACAACTTGCCAAGCATTTAGGGTATGTTTATATAGATTCTGGTGCAATGTACAGAGCTGTAACGTATTATGCCATGAGCCAAGGGTTGATTGATAAAGAACATTTCAACAGCGAGAAACTCATATCAAAACTTAAGGATGTGGTTATAAATTTTGTATTTAATAAAGCGTTAGGGTTTGCCGAAGTATATTTAAATGGTATTAATATTGAAAAAGAGATAAGAACTTTAGAAGTCTCTAATTATGTAAGTAAAGTTTCTGCCATATCCGAGGTAAGAATCCAATTAGTGAAACAGCAACAAAACATGGGAAAAGATAAAGGCATTGTTATGGACGGGCGCGATATTGGTACAGTGGTATTTCCTCATGCAGAATTAAAATTTTTTATGACTGCTACGGCAGAAACCAGAGCTTTAAGACGTTATGATGAACTCAAAAAGAAGGACAACAACGTGTCTTTTAAAGAGGTTTTAAAAAATGTTCAAGAACGTGATTATTTAGATTCTACCAGAGAAGATTCGCCACTATACAAAGCAGATGATGCCATAGAAATTGATAATTCAAACCTGTCTGTAGAAGCTCAATTTACATGCTTACTTAAACTAGTGAACGATAAATTAAAACAACAGTAGAACTCAACCATTAAGTTAACGAACTGAACTAGTTTTTATTAAAAATAAAATCGTCAAACGAGTAGGGTAAAAGTGTGGTTTGACCTTGATAGTGATGCTGAAATTAATTGGTAATGATTTGTATGTCACAAAACATAAAAACATAATTGTTTTTTGAAATGAAAAACATAAAAAAAGAGTCAAAAGGTTTGGCAACTTTAAACTTTTTTTGATATTATTTTGTTTGGAAATCTCTATTTATTTCAAAGTCAAAATACCTATATTAGCGCAGGCACATAACTAATAATCAAATTACCTGAATGCTTTTTTCTATTCTCATAGCCAATTACAATAATGGTCATTTTTTTTATGATTGTTTTCAAAGTATTGTAAACCAAACTTACGCTAATTGGGAAGTTATTATTGTTGATGATGCCTCTACGGATGATTCTGTTGCTGTAATTCAGGATTTGATAAAAGACGACAATCGGTTTAAGCTATTTCAAAACACTAAAAATCGTGGGTGTGGCTATTCAAAGCATAGGTGTGCAACATTGGCACACGGTGAAGTTCTTGGTTTTTTAGATTCTGACGATGCTTTATACCCAAAGGCAATAACAGTTATGATTGATGCCCACCAATTAAATATTAATGCAGCTATAATTACTTCAAAATACGAATTTGTTGATTTAGAAATGAATTTTACAAAACATAGTCTTTATGGTAGTAATATACCAAAAGGAAAATCATATTTAACATACGGAAATGGTGCTCTAACACATTTTGCAACCTTTAAAAAAGATAAATATAAACAATCAGGAGGTATTAATCCGATTATGAAGCGGGCTGTAGACCAAGATTTATATTATAAACTTGAAGAACAAGGAAGTCATGTATTCTTAGATAAGGTTTTGTATCGTTATAGAGTTCACCAAAATAGTATATCAAATAATGAAAACCTTTTTAAAGCCGAATATTGGCATTTTTACGCCATGCTAAATGCTTATAAAAGACGAAAAAAATGCCAAATTAAAATTGATAATTTCTCAAAGAAATACATCAGGGAATATGCTTCAAATTATTTTTTAGGAAGATTTGAAAGATTAAAACATACCAATAAAAAGGGGAATCAATTTTATTTTTTGTATAAAGCTTTTATAACAAATCCATTTCATAGGTTTACGTTCAAAATTAAAAGTTTAATAGTTTTAATTCTATGTAGAATATGAAAAATGCACCTCTTATTTCAGTAGTTCTGCCTGTTTATAATGTAGCCCCATATATAAAAGAGGCTCTTGATTCTGTATTAAACCAAACCATACAGGATTTTGAAATAATTGTTATTGATGATTGCTCGACTGACAATACATTAGAGGTAATAGAGTCTATTAAAGATGCTAGAATCAGAATTATTAAAAAATCTGAAAATAAAGGATTAATTGATAGTTTAAACATTGGGTTTACAGAGGCAAAAGGCGAGTTTATTGCTAGAATGGATGGCGATGATTTAAATACGCCAGATAGGTTTGAAAAGCAATTACATATACTTCAAAATAACTCAGAAATTACAGCCTGCGGGTGTTGGCTACAATGCTTTGGTACTAGCAATAAAATTATTAAGCATAAGCAGTATCATAAAGAAATTCAAGCGCATTTGCTATTAAGTAATTCAATGAGTTTAGGCGCTACTATGTTAAAAACAAGTGCTTACAGAAGCTTTAAATTTGATGAAACTAAATTGCATGCCGAAGATTATGATTTTTGGGCAAAAACAGCTTGGGAAAGTAAAATGTATAATATTCAAGAAGTATTATATTTATATAGAGTTCATGATAAGCAAGTATCAACTAAACATAAATCTATTCAAATACAAGGAGATATTGAAATAAAATTATTTTTGTTTAAAAAACTAAAATATGATACTGTTATTTTTACAGATGTAATGATAACAAAATTGTTATTATTAAATAAGCCTATTGAAATAAAGGAGATTAAATTATTTTTAAAATGGATAAAAACTTTAATTTATTTAAATAAAAAAGTAGATGTTTATTCTCAGTCAGATTTTAAAAATGTTTTGAACGAAATAAAAAAAGTAATAATTTTTAAACTTTATTTTACTTCAATTGGAATTAAAATTAGTAAAAAGTGGCGTTTTCAAACCCTATTGATATTGCCTTTAGAGGATATATTATATGTTTTAAAATTAAAATTTAGAGAAAAAAAGAAATTGATTTTTAAAGTTAAACACTAAAAAAATGATTTGAAAATAAATTTATAAACATGAATTTTTCTTTTAACGATAAAAATGTATTATTGATTCTTAACTATGGAGGTCTTGGAGGAGCTGAAAGGCAAGCCTTAGGTTTGGCTAGGTATTTAACTAAAAAAAAGGATTGTCAAGTTAAAGTATTGCAAATATATTCTGGTTTTCAAACAGAAGAATTTAATGAATATGCTAAAAAATGCCACATAGATGAAATTTTATATTTTGGTGATCCATATCTTTTTTTAAAAAAAGAATGGTCATTCAAAAACATAAAACGATTAAAATGGTCACTACAGTATTTATGGCGTCTTAGAAATGGTTTAAAATCAAATAAACCTGATATTATAATACCTTTTTTAAATGTTCCTTCTAAAATAGCGTTTTTCTTATATAAATTATTGCCATCTGTAAAGATTACCTTTTGGCATCAACTAGGGTTAGATGTTGTTAAAGGTGATTGGTTTGAAACAATCGCTGCATCTTATACCCCTTTTGTTATTGGTAATGCCCCAAATTGTTTAGATATATTTCAAGAACAATTTAAGGCATCAAAAAGTAAGCTGAATTTATTACCGCAATATCTTACTTTGGAAAAAGTAAACAAAGATTCAAAAGATTTAAGGACATCACTAGGAATCCCTATTAACAGAGTTGTTATTGGAATGATAGCGCAGTATAGAACTGATAAATATTTTGATTTATTATTAGAGGCCTATCGTCAATTATATTTAGATGTAGATACTCATTTAGTTTTTCTAGGTAATAAAGACAATAATGAATCCTCTCTTCGTATTTTTAGTGATTTACATAGAAAAATAAAAAAAAATGAATTAGAAGGCAGGGTATCTGTATTAAGTAATATACCAGTAGAAGATGTATTGAATATTATTGATATAGGAGTGTTATTGTCTCAAATTGAAGGAGTATCAAATTCTGTTATGGAGTATATGTCTTATGGGATACCAGTTTTAGCAACCAATCATCCTGGAACCAAAATATTGTTAGGTGATAGCGAATTTTTAATACCTAATGATATAGAATTGATAAAGAAAAGTTTAAAAAAGTTGATTAATTCAGAAGGTGTAAGAAAAAGTGAAGGTAGAAATAACAGCTCAAAAATATTAAATTTTAATGCTTCAAATTATGTTTGTAAATTGGAACAAATCATTAATCATTATTTATGAATTTAAATAATTTCAATGTTTAAAAAAAAATGGAAAAGAAAAACTTGTTGATTGTTTCTTATAAAATTCCCTATCCATTAAGTCAAGGAGGAGCTATTGCACAATTTTTCTTTTTAAAAAAATTAACTACTGTTTTTAATGTTACTTTTTGTACCATTGTTTCAAATCAAAATCAATTAAACAACCTTGAAAGTTTAAAACAGATAGTTCCAGAAATATCGTTAAAAGTATATCAAGATTCTGTTAATAATGAAAAAGAATCTTTTGAAAAACAAATAATAAAGCACTTTGATAAGTTAAATAGAAGAGTAAAAAAAAAATTATTATATCTTTTTAAAAGGAATAGACATGTATTAAATAATAATAGATTAGATAATAGTTTTGAATTTGTTCATGAAGAATTTGTTGAATTTTTTAAAAATGTTTTAGAAGGAGAAAAGTATAATATAATTCAATTAGAATTTTTTGAAACACTTGCATTGATTCCTATAATTCCAAAAAATATACAAAAAATAGTTGTTCATCATGAAGTAAGAAGCAAGCGTAACGGTCTAATTAATTATTCGAACACGTTTTATAAACATTATATTGAAAAAATTACCTTTAACATTGAAAAAACTTTTTTAAATATGGCTGATAGTGTTGTTGTTTTTAATGAAGAAGACAAAGACTATTTACAAGAAGTAAGTTCAAAAATACAAGTAAGTCCATTTGGTATTCCCAAAAAGCTTATCGTTAAAAAAGAAGTATCAAGATTTTTTAATAAATTAATATTTATTGGAAGTGAATTTCATTTTCCAAATAAAGAAGGTTTAGAGTGGTTTTTAGATATAATTTATATACCCAATATAGAAATTATAAATTGGCCGTTACATATAACAGGTTTTTGGAGCGAAACCTTTAAAAAAAAATACACAATCCATAAAAAAGTTGTGTTTACAGGGTTTGTCCAGAATCTTGGAAATATTTATGAAAATGCTATGTTAGTTGCTCCAATTATTTCAGGAAGTGGAGTAAGAACTAAAATTTTAGAAGCTTTTTCAAATAAAATACCAGTAATTTCTACAGTGTTTGCTAGCGAAGGTTTATATAAACAAGAAAAAGAATCAAATCATATAATTCATTTTAATTCTTCAACTAGTTTTATTAAAGAGTTTGAAATCTTAAAACAAGACCCAAACCTAATTATTGATTTAGCAAATAAAGGATTTAACTATTTTTTACTTTATTTTGATGAAGATTTACTTTTTAATAAAAGATTATCTATTTATAATACAAAGTAAAGATTTATGGAAACCGTAAAACTTGCCATAGTAATTCCATATTACAAGTATACTTTTTTTGAATCGACTTTAGTGTCATTAAAAAATCAAACTAACAAACAATTCACCGTTTATGTAGGTGATGATGCCAGCCCGGAAAACCCAAAAAATTTATTGGAAAAGTATAAAAAGGATATTCAATGTTATTATAAACGATTTGAATCCAATTTAGGTAGTATGTCATTAACCAAGCAATGGGAGCGTTGTTTAGAGTTGGTAAATAACGAAGAATGGGTTGTGGTTTTTGGAGATGATGATTGTGTTAGTGAAAATTTTGTAGAAGCTTTTTATAAGCATTTAACACAAATAAATCAATTAAAAATTGATGTTGTTAGATATGCATCGGTTGTGATTAATGCGTTTGGCGAACAAATTTCTAAAATACATGAACATCCTAAATTAGAAATATCAACCGATTTTTTAATGCGAAAATTGCAAGGAGGAACTAGAAGTTCTTTAAGCGAATTTATTTTCAAAAAAAACGTATTAGAAAACAAAAAATTTAAAAACTTTCCATTTGCTTGGTATAGTGATTATTTGGCTGTTTTGGAGTGTTCTAATTTTGGGAATATGTATACTATTAATGAGGCTTTGGTATCTTTTAGGCTAAGCGGATTAAATATTACAAGTAAACAAGACGATTTAACATTAAAAAATATAGCAACCTTTTATTTTTATTATTATTTACTTGTAAAAAAACATGTTTTTTTTAATGAAAAGCAAAAGGAAACACTATATTTTATGCTTGAAAAAACGTTTCTCGATAATAAAAAACATATTAAGTTTTGGATACTGTTTACCAAGCTTTATATGAATGATTTACAGTTAAAACGCTATTTCAATTTTATTAAAAAGGTGCTGAATTCAGTTTTAAAAAAATAAAGCATGATTAAATTTTTAGTGATAGAGCAAGACTTAAGAGTATCGGGAACCAGTCAAGGCATCATTTCCCGATCCTTTTTAAGTAAATTAAGAAAAGCTTATCCAGAGGCAGTTATTGATGTGGTATATTTAAAACAAGCACCTAGTAATGACCAATTAGAACTGTTGCCCGTTAACAGCATAGAAGAACATGTTTTAAATTTAAAAATTCCTTTTTTTACAAAGTGGACTAATAAACTGTATTGGCGTTTATTTCATATTTCATTAAAAGAAAAGCATATTCATAATGTTTATGCTTCTTATATTTCTAAAGTTAATTATCTTAAATACAATCATATTTTTATCAGAAGTGCAGGATTAAATCATGAAACTATTCTTGGGTCTTTAAATTTGCCTATTTTAAAAAAAGCTATAGTAAATTTTCACGATCCTTACCCACTTTTTTGGTACCCTGGTACTAAAAGTAAATTGAATAGCCTTGAGGTGTTTAGGTTAATAAAAATGCAAAAGGTGGCATCTCAAGCAAAATCTTGTATGAGTTCTTCAAGTTTAATGTCTGAAGATTTACAGTTTTTGTACGGTTCAAAAAAGAAATTCTACACTTTACCTCATCAGTATTGTAGTAGTGTTTTTGATTTGTCTGATAATTCTAAAAGTCTAACAAAATCAAAAAAAGTGATGATAACCTATCATGGAGCTCTCATGTTTGGACGAAATTTAAAAATTCTTATAGAGAGTTATGAAGAACTAATCAATGCAACTAATCTGTACAAAGAAAATACAGAATTTGTTTTAAGAATAAAAGGTGAGGGTACAGATGAGCTTGTAAAAAAATATTCAGAGAATGAAAACATTGTTATATTAGATATGTTGGACTTCTCAAATTCTGCCTATGAACAACTTCATTTATCCGATATAAACATTATTCTGGAAAATGGTCCACTTTATAGCAATACGTTGGTTGGAAAGGCTCCTTTTTTAGCGTCAATTAATAAGCCTGTTTTATGTATAGCACCTAAACGAAGCGAGTTGAATAAAATAGTTGATGATAAACAGTATATTGCCAACATTGAAGACAAAAATGAGGTTAAGCAAAAATTAGAGCATCTTATTATAAATAGATTAAATTTAAAACAGCCTGTGAATCCATTCGGAGATTATTTTAGTGATGAGAAATTTAAGCAATCTATTGAAATGATATTAAATAACTCTTAGACATTATGAGAATAGGAAACAATCCTCAAAAAATGGATTTTAAAGTTGATATGTTGTCTAATCATCGTATAGTAATGGTTATTTTTATTCCAGAATTAATTGGCTATTATATATCTATGTTGGAGGTTATAAAAGTATCTATTAATTCTCTTATTAATTCCATACCAACTACTTCTAAAATAACTTTGGTTGATAATGGTTCATGTAAAGTGGTACAGGATTATTTAATTGGATTATTTGAATCAAAAAAAATTGATTCACTACAGCTATTTAATCAAAATATAGGTAAAATTGATGCGCTTATTGGAGCTGCAAGAGCTTCCAGAGAACCAATAATTACATTAACCGATTGTGATATTTTATTCAAGCAAAATTGGGTTTATGAAACTATTAACATATTTAATGGGTTTAAAAATGTAGCATCAGTTTCACCAATTCCTTCCCGAGGGTTTAATTATTTTACCTATTCAACAAAAGAAGCCATTTTAAAAAAAGAATTAAAATTAAAGTTTGAATCTATTCAAGAAAATTTTAATTATTACAACCGTTTTCTTGAAAGTATTAATTGGAAAAAAGAAGACAATAAAGATGTATTATGGGGAGTTGTAGAATCTAATTCTGTAAATGCCATTGTTGGTAGCGACCATCAAATAGTAACAGTAAGAAGAGATGTATTGTTTAATAATACACCTAAAGAACCTTCATTTATAAAAGTAGGGAGTAAGTCTGAAGAAAACTATGTAGATTTTGCAATCGACTCTAGTGGAGGATTGCGTTTGTCAACTTATAATTTTCACGCATTCCACATGGGGAATAAATTGGAAAGTTGGATGTTAGATGAAACGGATACTCATTTTGTTGCAGTAAAAAAATCTCCTGTATTGCAGCTCACACCTAGCATAAGTTATATTTCAAAAAATAATTTCTTATTTAAAATTAAGAAGAAATTAATAAAGCATGTTTTTAAAATTAAAACTCCAATAAATTATTAATTAGCTCTTAATATTGAATCCAACTTTCTCCATATTAATAACTACAAAAGATAGGTTAAATGATTTAAAAGAAACATTAAATCAACTATCAAGTTTTATTGAAAACAAGCAGGTGGAGTTTATAATTTGCGATGATGGATCCTTAGATGGTACATCACATTTTATAGAAACTCTTTACCCTTCAATTCAATTAATTAAAAACACAAAAAGTAAAGGGCTTATATTCAGTAGAAACAAGTTGCTTCATTTAACAAAAGCTAAATATGCCATAACTTTAGATGATGATGCTCATATAGTAACGAAAAACACCTTAGAAAAAATTATAGCCTTTTTTGAATCTTATCCTAAATGCGCAGTCATTGCTTTTCGAATTTTTTGGGGAAAAGTATTACCAAATAATCTAAATCACAATCTGAACAATGAACGCATAAAAGGATTTGTAGGTTGTGGGCATGTATGGCGCATGGACGCTTGGAGAAGTGTACCCAATTACCCCGATTGGTTTATATTTTATGGAGAAGAAGATTTTGCTAGTTTTCAGCTATTTAAAAATAATTGGGAAATTTGGTTTGTGCCCGATATTTTGGTACATCATCGGGTTGATGTGAAAGCAAGAAAAAGCCATAAAGATTATATAACAAGATTAAGACGTTCTTTAAGATCTGGTTGGTATTTATATGTTTTATTTTATCCATTAAATCTGATACCCAAAATGATTGCTTATACGCTTTGGATGCAATTGAAATTAAAAGTTTTTAAAGGTGATATTAAAGCATTGATTGCCATCATACAAGCATTGGTCGATCTAATAATTAATATGCCACAATTAGTAAAACAGGCAAATAGATTGTCTAAACAAGAATTTTTGGAGTATTCAAAACTCCCTGAAACAAAGTTATATTGGACTTCCATGAATGATTGAAGAATATTATGTTAAATAAAATAAAAGAAAAAATTTCGTATCAAAAAAAACTTAAAATTAAATACAGGCTAAGGTCTTTTAAAGCATTTTTCTATCCATTTAAGTTGTCAAAAATAGCCACGATCCATAAAACTGATAAGTTCGGTTACCATTTTTACACGCCCCATTATCAAGCGCATTTTAAAAAGTATAAATTCAAGAAAAACACTATTTTAGAAATTGGCGTTGGCGGTTATGAAGACCCATGTATAGGTGGTAACTCTTTGAGAATGTGGAAATCCTATTTTCCGTTTTCTAAAATTTATTCGTTGGATATTCATGACAAATCTTTTCTTCAGGAAAATAGAATTAAAATTTTCAAAGGAAGCCAGGTGGACTTTGAGTTTTTAGAAACTATTACCAAAGAAATAGGCGATTTGGATATTATCATTGATGATGGAAGCCATATAAATGAACATGTTATCGAGACCTTTAAATACCTTTTTCCTAAGTTAAAAAAAGGAGGCATATATGTTGTTGAAGATACTCAAACTTCTTATTGGGAAGAGTATGGAGGCAATTCTGATAATTTAGATAAAAAAAATACTATCTATGGATTTTTCAAATCGCTAATAGATTCTTTAAATAATGAGGAGTTTATCATAGAAAATTATCAGAAATCATATTATGATAAACATATTATATCCATGCATTTCTATCATAATATGATTTTTATTTATAAAGGAGATAATGATGAGTTATCAAATAAAGTAAGAGGAAATAAATTCAAATAAGTATGTTGATTTTTTCTAATTTAGGTAAAAAAGGAAATTTTGGAAATCATTTATTTCAAATAGCTTCAACCATTGGGATAGCAACTAAAAATGGGCATGAATATGCATTTCCAAAATGGCAATACGCTCCATATTTTAACTTTAATTTTCCTTTGTACGACCCAAAAATCAAGTATCAAGTTTTACAGGAACATGGTTATCATTATTCAGATTTAACAATAAGTGATGGTAATTATGATTTGAATGGATGGTTTCAGTCTGAAAAATATTTTAATAAAGAAGCTGTAAGAGCGTGTTTTAAATTTAAGCCAGAAAATATCATTGAAGTTAAGGAAAGGTATAAAGGTGTCCTTTCAAAAAAAAACATATTGATATCAGTTAGACGAGGTGATTTTGTTAACAATCCCTATTATTTCCAATTAGATTACAGCTATTATTTTTTAGGGATATTGAAAAATTTTTCAGATTGGAAAGAAAGAGCTTTAATTTTTACTAGTGACGATATTAATTACTGCAAAAAGCATTTTAAGTTTTTGCCAAACGCTGTATTTATAGAGAAATCAAATACAGTAGAGCAACTTATTTTGGGGTCTTTATGTGATGATTTTGTAATAAGTAACTCAACTTTTTCTTGGTGGTTAGCCTGGTTAGGAGAAAAGGAAGGAACGAAGATTATTAGACCAATTCAAAATTTTAGAGGTAAATTTATGGTTGTAAATAACGATAAAGATTATTTTCCAGACCGATGGATGGTTTTTAATCCAAAAACCGAAAAGATTAAATTAAAGTACTGGAAGCTAATAATTAAAGGAGAGTTTTATAAAATTATTGATAATTTAGAATATTATAAAAAATATTCAATAAAGGAAATCAAAAAGTTTGTTAAAAAAATAATAGTTAGAAAGTAAAACCAATTGAAAACCATAGCCATCATACCCGCCAGAGGAAACTCCAAACGCTTACCTAATAAAAACATCAAGTTTTTGGCAGGCATACCTTTATTGGTTCACAGTATCAATTATGCCAAGCAATATGGTTTTATTGATGCTATTTATGTAACAACAGATAGTAAAGACATAAAAAAAATAGCCTTACAACATGGGGCTTTAGTAATAGATAGGCCAAAAGAACTTTCGGGAGATTTAGAGCCTACGGTAACTGCT
>Ga0210053_1000130_pt1 | contig 76432 bp, 52 predicted proteins | sample CryGeymeta201512_FD_185467 | JGI IMG/M metagenome (GOLD analysis project Ga0210053, IMG submission 185467) | Groundwater microbial communities from Crystal Geyser aquifers in Utah, USA - Crystal Geyser metaG 2015-12 (SPAdes) (version 2) | ecosystem: Environmental > Aquatic > Deep subsurface >... | reverse complement strand
ACATCAATTCTATCGGTAACTTCAAAACCTGAATCTTTACGCAAATTTTGAATTCTGTTTACCAACTCACGAGCAATCCCTTCTTTATGTAAATCATCGGTAATGGTAACATCTAAAGCTACTGTTAAAGAGCCTTCGTTTGCAACCAACCATCCTTCAATATCTTGTGATGTAATTTCTACGTCTGTGCGTTCTAAAGTAATATTTTTTCCATTAATCGCAACTTCTAAAAAGCCATTTTGTTCTATTTTGTTAATATCTTCTGATGTAAAGTTGATTACTGCAGCAGCAATGGCTTTCATATCTTTCCCAAAACGTGGCCCAAGAGTTTTAAAATTTGGTTTAATTTGTTTAACAAGCATTTCAGAAGCATCTTCTAATAGTTCTATTTCTTTAATATTTACTTCGTGTTTTATTAATTCTGAAACAGCCAAAATCTCTTCCTTTTGCTGAATATTGTTTACAGGAATCATGATTTTTTGAAGTGGCTGACGCACTTTGATTTTTTCTTTTGCTCTTAACGACAATACTAAGGACGATATGGTTTGGGCTTGTTCCATTTTGCGTTCTAAAGAGGTATCAATATAAGAACTATTATAGTCTGGAAAATCTGCCAAATGAACACTTTCAAAAGCTTCTTTTTTAGTAACAGCATTTAAATCCATATATAATTTGTCCATAAAGAACGGCGCAATAGGTGCTCCTAACTTTGCAATGGTAAGCATACAGGTGTATAGCGTTTGGTAAGCAGAAATTTTATCGGTTTGGTAATCGCCTTTCCAGAAACGTCTTCTGCTTAAACGTACGTACCAATTGCTTAAGTGGTCTTGTGTGAAATCTGAAATGGCTCTTGCCGCTTTTGTAGGTTCGTATTCAGCATAATACGCATCCACTTTTTTAATTAATGTGTTTAATTCAGAAAGTATCCATCTATCAATTTCTGGCCGTTCTGTTAAAGGAATTTCAGCTTCGGAATAGTTAAATTTATCAAGATTTGAATATAAAGCAAAAAAGGAATAGGTGTTATAAAGCGTACCGAAAAACTTGCGTTTTACTTCTTCAATACCTTCCAAATCGAACTTTAAATTGTCCCATGGGTTAGCATTTGCAATCATATACCAACGTGTGGCATCTGCGCCATAGGTTGATAAAGTTTCAAAAGGATCAACAGCGTTACCTAAACGTTTAGACATTTTTTGTCCGTTCTTGTCTAATACCAATCCGTTTGATACCACATTTTTATAAGCAACCGAATCAAATACCATGGTGGCAATAGCATGAAGCGTGTAAAACCAACCACGTGTTTGGTCTACGCCTTCAGCAATAAAATCGGCTGGATATGATTTGTTGTTATCAATCAGTTCTTTGTTTTCAAATGGATAATGCCATTGTGCATACGGCATAGAACCAGAATCGAACCAAACATCTATCAAATCGCTTTCGCGTTTCATGGGTTTTCCAGATTCAGAAACTAAAACAATCTCGTCAACAATGTTTTTATGTAAATCAATTTTAGCATAGTTTTCTTCGGAATTATTGCCCACTTCAAAACTTTGGAAAATATCAGACGGCATCATACCAGCTTCAACGGCTCGTTGCATTTCGCCTTTTAATTCTTCAACCGAACCAATACAAATTTCTTCTTTGCCATCTTCGGTTCTCCAAATTGGCAATGGAATGCCCCAATAACGTGAACGTGATAAATTCCAATCATTGGCATTGGCTAACCAGTTACCAAAACGCCCTGTACCTGTGGCTTTTGGTTTCCAGTTTATGGCTTCGTTAAGCTCGAACATTCTATCCTTAACATCAGTTACCTTAATAAACCAAGAGTCTAAAGGATAATACAAAATGGGTTTATCAGTTCGCCAACAGTTTGGATAGCTGTGTTTATATTTTTCAACCTTAAAGGCTTTGTTTTCTTCTTTTAATTGGATGGCAATCTCAACATCAACAGAACGTTCTGGTGCTTCGCCGTCATTATAATACTCGTTCTTTACATATTTACCAGCATATTCAGCCATTTCTGGTCTGAATTTTCCTTGTAAATCAACAAGTGGCACCAAATTACCGTTTTCGTCTTTTACCAACATAGGTGGCACTTCCGGGGTTGCTAGTTTTGCAACCAAAGCATCATCAGCTCCAAAGGTTGGTGCCGTATGTACGATTCCTGTTCCGTCTTCAGTGGTTACAAAATCTCCAGAAATAACTCTAAAGGCGTTTTCTGGGTTATCATTTGGTAAAGCGTATGGCATTAATTGCTCGTAGGCAATTCCTAATAAATCTTTTCCAGAAAATTCTTTAACAACATAAAAAGGAATCTTTTTATCATCTGATTTATAAGATGTTAATTCTGATGGATTTTCAACTTGATAAAATTTCCCTGCAAACTGATAGCTCACCAATTTTTTTGCAAGAATTACTTTTATGGGTTCAAAGGTGTATTGATTAAAAGTTTCAACCAACACATACTCTATTTTTAATCCAACGGTTAAGGCTGTATTACTTGGCAATGTCCAAGGCGTGGTTGTCCAAGCTAAAAAGCACACATCGCCTTCATTCTTTAGAAAGTTTGGGAGCGATTCTTTTTTTGCTTTAAACTGTGCTACAACCGTAGTATCGGTAACGTCTTGATAAGTTCCTGGTTGATTCAACTCATGCGAACTTAAACCTGTCCCTGCTTTTGGAGAATAGGGCTGGATGGTATATCCCTTGTACAACAAATTCTTGTTATAAATTTGTTTTAATAACCACCAAACAGATTCCATGTATTTAGGTTCGTAGGTAATATATGGGTTATCCATATCTACCCAATAGCCCATTTTCTGTGTTAAATCATTCCAAACATGGGTATAACGCATGACTGCTTTGCGGCAAGCGGCATTATAATCTTCAACCGAAATAGTTTTCCCTATGTCTTCTTTAGTAATTCCCAGTTCCTTTTCTACGCCTAATTCAATTGGCAAACCATGCGTATCCCAACCAGCTTTTCGCTTAACTTGGTAGCCTTTCATGGTTTTGTAACGTGGAAAAATATCTTTAATAGCGCGCGCTAAAACGTGGTGTACTCCGGGAAGTCCGTTTGCCGATGGTGGGCCTTCAAAAAACACAAAAGGCTCATGTCCTTCTCGTGTGGTAACACTTTTTTCAAATACCTTATGTTCTTGCCAATAGCCAAGAATTTCTTCTGCAACTTTTGGTAAGTCAAGTCCTTTATATTCAGGAAATTTAGCGCTCATTATATAAAAATTCTAATCGAGGTGCGAAATTAAGGAATTTTGATAAAATAGTACGTTTGACAAGAAACAATTTAACCTAAATTTTCACAATAGGTTTCTAAATTAGATTCTTAATCTTTTGAATATCAAAAAGAAAACTATTAAAGTTGGGAAAATGCTAAAGGTTTTAAAAAAACCCTTGAAATATTTGAAACGCTATTTTCATATTCAGAAAGCTTTGAAACTCTTTGCCATTCTGGATGCGGACCAAATTTTTTCCAATGATTATCGCGTTCTTCCATGTCTTTAAAAGCTATCAAATACGTTAAACATGGCATTTGAGAGCCCACAATTTTTTCTCCAAAAAATACTGAATGCAAACCTACATCCTCAAAAATTTGGAGTTCACTTTCATTAAACATTTTTATTTTTCGTTTTAAGGCATCTTCATTATAGCTTTCATAGGTTCTCAATTCAAAAACTGTGGATTGATTTGAAGGTTTTATCATTTTTGGAAGTCCATCAAAAGCCGTAAACAAGGACGTTTCATATCTGAAAAACGGAAACGCTTCTTGAGGTGTTTTCATATACTCTTTTGAAGCTAATTCATAGGCTTTATCATTTTTTAAATTTTCATGAATTTGATAAAAATCATGGATGCTTTTGTATGGAATTAATAAGTAGATTTTTTTTGGCATGGCATCGGCAATTTCCTCAAAAACACCAATATGATAAATTTCATTTTTGTTAAGAGCGGGAATCAACGCTTTTTCAAGGTAATTATATAATATACTTGCCGGTTTATCAAACTTTAATTCATAGATTCTTAATTCATAGATTTCTTTTTGTGCAAAGCTTAGAGTGCTAAAGAGGAAAGATATTACTAGAAGGCCTTTTTTCATGATATGGTTATTTTAATTGCGTTATAAATTTAATTAATTATAAACAACATAACCTAAAAATATAACTTATTAGAAACAAAAAAAGCCAAAAACAGTGGTTTTTGGCTTTTCTAATTTAGTTAAAATATTAATTTACTATAATCTTTTTTGTGAGCACTTGATTGGTATCTGTTCTAAAGCATGCAATGTAGGTACCAGTAGATACTTCAGGGATTTTTATGCCGTTGTTTAAGGCATCCTGTGACACATCACTCAATTCCATGACAGATTGACCACGCATGTTTACCAATGCCAATCTGGTAACAGAACCATTCATTTTTTTGGCAAATAACAGTTTTGAAGTGTTTTGAAAATAAATAAAGTTTTCTGAAACATTTGCTTCTTCAACGCCTAATGTTTTTGATTCTGACTGGAATACAATTTCAAATCGGTTATTAAATTTCCCTTGTTCTGATGTAAAACTATAAGCTTGACCTTGAGTTAAATCAAAATAGTCTCCAGTTAAATTATCTCTTAAAAAGATGGGTTGACTGCTCTCTATATTTTCAAGTTCTGTTATTTTAATTTCAAAAGCGTTATTTCCTGATGATTTGAAATTTAATGGAATGACCTTGTCATTGGTAATTGGACTGTAAGCCTGAATATTCATGTTTTTACCTTCAAAACTTAAATTTAAATCGTTGTTATTGTTATCTCCAGATTCTGCATCATATCCATAATCAAAATCGTCTGTTGTAATTTCACTAAACCCTAATAATAATTCTCTTCTTGTTTCTGGGCCAGATACAGCGTTAAATTCTAAACGAATTTTTTGAAATGCCAGACTATCTTTTGCCGTGCCTGACGTTTCATTACTTTTTGATTTTAAGTTGCTATTTTTAAAAAATGCAGAGCCATTATCATAAGAGCCATCGGCATCAGCCTCTTTAATAAATATTCGCTGTGAATTATTGAATACCACTTCACCATCAGCAATAATTTCTGCTATAAATCCTTGCCCTACTGGCAAATATTTTGTTGGTGTTTTTGTGCCGTCTTGAGCGCCATTGTTTGAACCATAAAAACCAACAAACTGAAAGGCTCTACACGATCCTAATTTATTCACTTGTGCATAACCACCATTATATTCGTTTAAATAATGAGAACCTCCACTCCATTGTTGCCATAGTTGTAGTGTTCCGCTGATAACTCCTGCGTTATCATCAATAAATTTATGAACATCTAGAGCTGAAGGATAAGGATTTCCAAATAAATATGTGGTTGCAGACACTGAAGAAACCGATCCAGGACCACCTTTATCTGTAACACTAACCACAATAGTACCGTTGTTTGGTTTTCCTTCAAAAATATACTGCTCTTCTGAACCACCACTATCGGTACCTTTTTGTGTATATCCAACACCTGGTTTTATACTTGTGGTTGGAGTTAATCTTGCCCAATCCCAATAGGTAACCCCATTCATAAACGTATATAACCAATACGTACTTATATAGCCAGCTTGAGTATAGGACGACGTAAATTGTACTGGGAAACCAGCACTATCTTTAAGTAATTCTAATCTAAAATTGGTGTTATTAGCATTGTTGGATGTTGTGTTATTATCTGATAGCGAAGTAGTTCCAACAGCACCTACTGGCGAACCCCAATAGTTATACCAATATGAACTAGCGACACCTTCTTGACGTCTTAAAATTTTTCCGTTTGAAGAGGTGACCAAATCACTATGTATAGTTTGAATTAATTGGGAATCGTCTTGTAAATCCAAGGTTCCGTTTAATTCTAAATACCAATTATTTTGGACTAAATTATCTGAATCTACTGCCAATGATTTTCCTGAGTCAACAATCAATCCACTTGTTTTTAAAGTGTGACATGCCGTAACATCATTTGATATTTTTACAATGCTCCAGTCTTTATTGCTTGTGGTATTTTCAATATCCCAAACATTACCATGCAACCAGGTCGATGCTGAAGTCCATGCTCCATTGGCTGCGGACACATAAGGCATTGGTGCTGTTTGCTCTTGAACCGTATTTATATTATGAAGCCTCATGGCATTATCATGACCTGAATAATCTAAAATAGTACTGTTTTTTATTTCGGTCATTGGATAGTACGCCAATAAATTGGCCCAAGCTACTACATTACTTGTAGACATATCTTTAATATCTTTAGGAACAATAGTCCCTTTAACATTTCCAGCATTATCTTCTATTTCCTGATAAACCATTTGTTGAATTTGTTCATCGGTAAGTAAGGTATTGAAAACTCTTACCTCATCCATATCGCCTTTAAAATATTGTCCATCTGTTAATTCATTGGAGAATCTTCCTATTTGGAACAACTCACTGGTATCAGTACTGGAAGTTAATACGGAGCCCGATACACTTAAAGTCTCTTCTAAAGCACCATCTACATAAATTTTTAATAGGCCTGTACTTGCAGAAAAACTTCCTGCTATATGATGCCACTCATCAAAATTAATCGTGGAACAACTACAGCCTCCAACTTTTTGTTGAGAACTTCCGTTTGTTGAAACACTAAATGCTGGTCGGTTTCCATTTTCTAACCATAATTTAAGGGCTATATCTTCGCCAGCTATAATCATGTCTGCTGAATTACCAGCATCTGATTTTACCCAAGCCATGATAGTAACTTCACCTAAACCTGTAAGCAAAGCGTTTCTTGATAAATAATCATCAACACCATCAAAATCAAGCATGGCTATTGGCGGTGGGTTTCCATCAAAATAATCTCTGTAATCTAAATCGCCTCCGGTAAACAAGTCTGCATCTACATCGGGAAGAATTGATAAATCAGTTGGGTCTTCAATATCTTCATTAACATCTAAAAAAGTATCCATAACACCATTGGTTTCAAAGGCATTATTTAAACCATCATTATCAACATCAGACGCTGTAAAGGTATTAGCCATACCGTTTTCTTCAATATCAGGTTTACCATCACTGTCTGTATCTAAATCATACATATCAATGAGATTGTCATCATCTGTATCTATGGGTATTAGTCCGGTTCCATAAACATCATAAATTCCTGTTGTGGCATTAATGGTTCCTGTTGGAGCTATGTAGCCTAAGGTAGTTTGAGCTTCAACATTATCAGGTATTCCATCATTATCACTATCAATATCAACAATGTTTAAAAAACCATCTCTATCAGAATCACAAACAGAACTAATTCCAAAATTAGTTAATCTAGTCCCTGTATTGGTATCTGTTCCAGTAGCACCAAAGATTAAATCAACATGTGAAAATTGATCAAACTCCATGTATAAATAAAAATCCGGGTCATCCCCATGGGTACCTCCATCATCGGGTTCATTTACCCAGTCCGTATTTGGTGCTACTAGGGTTGGATCTAATCTGTATAAGGTATAACCTGCCGGATTTGGACCATTAACAAAGCCTGCTTGCTCCAAATTTGTTGTAGCGCTTAAATATGGTGTTACAGAAGAAGTTACTGTTGTGGCATTAAAACCCGCTATTTCTGTATAGTTTCTACCGCTTCTCGTATCTAAATCTCTTGTTTCTAAAATCATATCATAAAGCACTGTTGGTATACCAGCAGGATTGCCTGGTGTTGCGCTTCCAGCTTCAACTAAATCGAAAGAATACGTTACATATTCATCTTGGCTGGCATTAAACGAATCTACTCTCAATTCGTTATTACAATCAACTTCAAAAGTTCCGTTTTTAGCGAGTATGGTTAGCACAATATCATAGTACTCATTCTGGTACAGAATAGCATTGGAATAAATAACTTTTTCCCCTGGCTGAACATCATTTAAACTAGAGGCTGTTAAAGGAGCTGCATTATTAAATTGTATAACGGCAGAACATTCGTAGGTATCAATAACACCATCGTTATCATCATCTAGATCAACTGAGTCAGGAATACCATCGCCATCGAAGTCTTGAGCAAAAGTAAAATTGGCAAATAAAAGTAGCCCGAAAAAGAGCACTTTAGCTAGTAGTTTTGTTTTCATACGTGATAGATTTGGGATCAATCAATTACAATATTAAATGCTAATTGCCTGAAATACAAGTAATCAACATTGTTTTTCGTTAAAACATCTATTAATATCGTTTACCGTTACAGAAATGCAAAAATATTCGATAACGGACAAACCTTTTTGTTATTAATTAGGCTTTAAAACCTAAGCTAAAAACATTAAAAATTGTTTAAATTCTTGACTAAACCGATACTAATTGTATTAGGAATGATATGAGGGAAGTAATTACCTAATAAACCAAATTAATGGTTTTCAATGTATTAATCTGACAATATTAAGAATAAAAAAAAATTTAACCTAATAAAATAACAGATTTTTATCGACGAAGCGCTTTGTTTATACGTTAAAAAGCTATTTTAAATCGATTAACGGCCTTATTTATCAAATAAGCAGGCTCACTAAATCATCCATTTTTGTGATGAGATTAATTTTAATTTTGGTGTTTTTTAAAGAAATTTTACTGTATTTTGAAACATAAATGGTCTTAAATCCTAATTTTTCCGCCTCTAAAATTCGTTGATCTATGCGCTGAACGGGTCTAATTTCTCCAGAAAGGCCTACTTCGGCAGCAAAACAAATATCTTTTTGCAATGCGACATCCTCATTTGAGGATAAAATAGCTGCAACTACGGCTAAATCTATCGCTGGGTCATCAACATTAATGCCTCCGGTAATGTTTAAAAACACATCTTTAGCACCTAAACGAAATCCAGCTCGTTTTTCTAAAACAGCTAACAGCATGTTTAAACGCTTTGCATTAAAACCTGTGGCACTTCTTTGTGGTGTTCCGTAAACAGCCGTGCTAACCAGCGCTTGAACTTCTATCATTAAAGGTCTCATCCCTTCAAGAGTTGCCGCTATGGCATTTCCTGAAAGTTCTTCATCTTTTTTAGAAATTAGCAGTTCTGACGGATTGGAAACCTCTCTAAGTCCAGAACCTTGCATTTCATAAATGCCCAATTCATTGGTAGAACCAAACCTATTTTTATTGGCCCTTAAAATTCTGAATACATGATTTCTATCGCCTTCAAACTGCAAAACCGTATCCACCATATGTTCCAAAATTTTTGGTCCAGCAATGTTACCATCCTTTGTAATGTGGCCAATTAATATTACTGGTGTGGCAGTTTCTTTGGCAAACTTAATAAGTTCTGTGGTGCATTCTTTTATTTGCGAGATGCTTCCAGAAGATGACTCAATATAATCGCTGTGCAAGGTTTGAATGGAATCTATCACCACAATATCGGGTTGTAACGTTTCAATTTGTTTGAATATATTTTGAGTTTTTGTTTCTGTTAAAATATAACAATTGGTATTCCCTGATGTAATACGTTCTGCCCGCATTTTGATTTGCTTTTGACTTTCTTCGCCTGAAACATACAAGGTTTTATAAGGTAGTTTTAAAGAAACTTGAAGTAATAAGGTGCTTTTACCAATACCTGGTTCTCCACCAAGCAAAATCAAAGATCCTGGCACAATACCTCCGCCTAAAACACGATTAAACTCTGCATCAAAGGTATCTAACCTTGCCTCTTGAGAGGTATCAATATCTTGTATTAATAAGGGTTTTGAAATTCTCTTTAGGGTTGAATCTGAAGTTTTCCATGGACTTTTCTCTTCTTTTTGAATAACTTCTTCAACGATTGTGTTCCACTCTTTACAAGCGGTACATTGTCCTTGCCATTTTGCATAGGAACTTCCACAATTCTGACAAAAAAAAGTTGTTTTTATCTTAGCCATTTAATACCCAAAATCTGCTTTAATAGCATCTGCCTTTTCCAACATTAGATCTTTGGTAATACCACCAATTTCTTCAAAAGAATATCCAGATTGATAGGTTCTCATGGCTTTTTTTGGGTCGCCAGATTCTTCATAAAAACGGGCTAAATAGTAATTACCAAGAAGTGTGTCTGGATATTCTTCTCTAGCTAATTTTCCTAATGCTTCAAAGTACTGAAAATCTTCATTTTTCTCAATGGCAGCTTCAATGGCCTTAAAATCATTAATTAAAATTTGTTTATTTAACCCAAACAAGCTTTTAATAGTTTGATACTTTTCTACAAGATATTCAACAGGAGACGTTTCTAGTTTCAATATTTTTTCTTTGTATTCATCTTTGCTTATGGGCTGAAATACGGAAAATATTTTTTCTATGGCACTTGGAATGGCATGTGTTGGTAGCGAATAGTGAGAAGCACCTTCAAAAGTGTTGAAATAATAAAATAGGTTTTTATTATCTATGGCAGAAAGACTGGTATTAAGTTGTTCTGAATCTTTTTTAATTGACGGAATATCATGGGTTGACGTGGCTAAATAATAAAATGTTTTACTTTCAAACTTTTCTAATCTCTCCGTTAAAAACGTGTTCATTTTTGGGGCTAATTCTGGACTAATCACTATGTATGCTTGAAAGATGGGTTGTTGTTTTAGCAAATAATAATTGATGAAATTTGCGGTTTCTCCGTGTCCTACAGCGACTTTAAAATTACCAATTTTGTATGTGCTTTGAATATGAGGAATTAGTTCTGCTCCAATAAATTCAAAGAAATTAGCGCCTGTTTCAATAGGAAGTGAATTTTGCTCAGAGTACAAACAATCATCCAATCTTTTATCTACTTGGTTAACACTAACAACAATAGCTTCTGGCATGTCTTCCCAATAAGAAAAATAATCCACATTGCCAGCTACGGCTTCAAACATATAATCGCCATCAAACACTACAAATAATGGATAGGTTGTTTTATCATTATCATTATAGTCTCGTGGCAATTGGATTTTAAGCGCTCTTGCTTCACCTAATTTAACAGATTCAAAGGATTCATAGATAACCTGTGCTTGAAAAAAATTGAATGAAAGCATTAAAAAGAAAAAAGAAAAAACTGATTTCATGTGTATATATTATTGTTTTTTATTGGTCACATGTTACTTCCATATCATCATTCTCTTGGATATCGAAAACTTATTACGGAAGTTTCATGGGTTAAATTTGAGTGTTAATATGTGGCAAGGTAATAAATAATGGCCTAGTTTAAAAACTAAACTATGGTAAACCTTTTAAGTTCTGCTAAGGTTCTTTTTCTTGTTGAAAAGAGGCAAATAGACTAATGATATGCCGCCTATAATAATAATCAGTAATGTTTGGGACGACCATATAATCCATCCAAAAGCCAAACTGGGCTCTTTAGCAATTCCAAAAATAGAAAACGCTGCGTAAATGGCAATAGGATAAGAGCCTATGCCACCATTGGTTGCGGCAATGCTAAAACTAGCAGAAATAAAACCTATTAAAATTGCGCCTATAGAAATGCCTTGTAATTCATTTAAAGAAAAAGATGTTACATAAAACATAAGAACATACATAGCCCAAATAAACAAGGTATGAAAAATAAAAGGCCATTTCTTTTTCATTTTAAAAATACTAAAAACACCTTCCAATAAGCCTTTGATAAAGGTTTTTATTTTTATCGCAACTTTAAATTTGCTTTGTTTTATAAGCTTTAAAATAATACCAGCAAACACCAAAAAGATTATGGCTCCAAGGATGATTTTAGTGAGGTTAAAATTGGTTATTAAAAAGTTATAAATAAAATCGAATTGAAGAAATAAGGTTAGTAATATAATCCCCATCATAACTATAACATCTGCAATGCGCTCAGAAACTATGGTTCCAAAACCTTTTTCAAAAGGAACATCTTCGTAATTTGTTAATATAGATGCTCTAACTACTTCACCAGCTCTGGGAATGGTGAAATTAATTAAATAAGCTGAAAAAACAGCCATGAAACTATTGCAGAATTTTATATTATAACCTAAAGGTTCCAGCATAAATCGCCAGCGATAAGCTCTTGAAAGATGACTTAGCAGTCCCAAAAAAACGCCCAAAACAATCCATTTGTAGTCTGCTTTTTTTAAATACACCAATAATTCATCTAACGATACTTTTGATAGCGCGTACCAAACCAAAAAAACTCCCAGCAATAGTGGGAGTATAATTTTTAGAGATTTTTTTGTGTTTTGAGAAAGCATTTATTTTAATAAGTTGGTCGCTTCATCTGGAAAAACCAATGAAGGCTTAAAGGTTTTTGCTTCTTCAATATCCATAAAGGCATAGGTTATTAAAATTAACGTATCTCCAACGGCAACTTTTCTTGCCGCAGCACCATTTAGGGTAATTTCACCACTGTTTCGTGGTCCAGGAATCACATAAGTGTCTAGGCGTTCTCCGTTATCATTATTAACAATCTGAACTTTTTCTCCTTGAATTATGTTAGCGGCTTCCATTAAATCTTCATCAATGGTAATACTACCAATATAATTGAGATCTGCACCGGTGCATTTAACTCTATGAATTTTAGATTTTACTACTTGAATTTGCATGTGGTAAAGATAATTAATTTAATGCGATATTGTCTATAAGTCTAATTTCTCCAGCGTAAACCGCTATAAATGCTCTATATTTTTTATTTTTTGCTTTTCGTTTTAAGGGTTTTAATGTGTCAATATCGGCTATAATAAAGTATTCCAATTTTAAAACATCATGGGATTCAAACTGGCTTGATACCCAACTAGTTACTTTATCCGCACTTTTTGTGCCAAATTGTATTTTGGCAGCTTTTAAGGTTTTATAAATAAATGCCGCCGCTTCTTTTTGCTTATCTGTCAGTCTTGTGTTTCTTGAGCTCATGGCCAGCCCATTTTTTTCTCTATGAATCTTACAACCTACAACATGAACAGGCATTTTATATTTGCTTACCAGCTTTTTTATGATTTGTAATTGCTGAAAATCCTTTTCTCCAAAATACGCATTGTCTGGTCTAATAATGTCAAACAATCTTTTAACTACGGTACCAACACCATCAAAATGACCTTGTCTAAACTTACCTTCCATTTCATGTTCAAGTCCATCAAAGTCAAAAGATTGAGATACCGTATTTCCATGATAAATAACCTCGACCGTTGGTGCAAAAACTAAAATATCTTTAGAAATGGATTCCAGTAATTTAATATCATTTTCTAAAGTTCTTGGATATTTTTCAAGATCTTTAGAATTATTAAATTGCGTTGGGTTTACAAATACGCTTACAAAAACCTTCTGGTTATTAGCCAATGCTTCTTCTACCAATGCCAAATGGCCTTTGTGCAAAGCCCCCATGGTTGGAACAAACCCAATGGTTAATTGGTGTGCTTTAAATGCATCAATAACTTCCGTAATTTGTTCTTTATCTGTAAAAATCTGCATAATTTAATAAAAAATTAACGGGTGCAAACTTAAGATTTTACAATCAATCTGCATAAATTTTTGTACTTTTGCGTGTTTTTTATTTTGATTTTTCAAAAAAAACCTAATTATGAAACGTTTCTCATTCACTTTAATCTTAATTAAAATTGAATAAACGGTGCATATAAAAGCAACAAAAACTAACATATGAAAGATAAGAGGATATTGTATGTATCATCTGAAGTAGTACCCTATTTGCCTGAAACAGAAATCTCATCCATGTCATTTGAAGCTCCAAGATTGGTAAATCAGCAAGGCGGACAAATAAGAATATTCATGCCAAGATACGGTAATATTAATGAGAGAAGGCATCAATTGCATGAAGTTATCAGGTTATCTGGAATAAATTTGGTGATCAATGATTTAGATATGCCTCTTATTATCAAAGTTGCCTCTATTCCAAAAGAACGTATTCAGGTTTATTTTATTGATAATGATGAGTATTTTAAAAGAAAAGCTACGTTAACCGATGAAAACGGACAGTTATTTCCTGACAATGATGAACGCGCCATATTTTTTGCAAAAGGCGTTATTGAAACGGTTAAAAAATTAAATTGGTCTCCAGACGTTATACATATTCATGGTTGGTTGGCATCATTATTGCCACTCTATTTAAAAGAATATTTTAAAGACGAGCCGTTGTTTAGTGATAGTAAAATTGTTACCTCTGTGTACAATCAAAGTTTTGATAACACGTTAAATAGAGACTTGTTCAATAAAATAAAATTTGATAACATAGACGAAGACAAAATCAAAATTTTAGAAGTGCCTTCATATAACAACTTAATGAAAATTGCCATCAATCATTCCGATGCATTAATTGTTGGATCCGAAGTCATTCCAAAAGAATTGGAAACGTATTTAAAAGATTCCAAAAAGCCCGTTTTAGAATATAAATATAAAGATGAATTTGGTCAAGCATACACAGAATTTTTAAATTCTCAAGTGTTAATTTAACGTCATTCTCTACCTAATTAAATATGAAAAAAGTATTTCAAGTCCTTAAATTTGCCGGTTTTTTAGCGTTTATATCTTTTATGGCTATTGCTTGCGATCAAGATTTTAACTCTATTGAAAGTGAGGTTATAAACTTAAAAAATTTTAACACAAACCAATCTCAAGCACCCGTTACTTCTTATAACAAAAAGCTAGATTCGCTAACAGTAAGCAATTTAAGCGCCCATTTACTCGGTGTTTTTAATGACCCTGCTTTTGGACAAACAACCGCAAGCATTATAACCCAAATTACACCCACAGAATTTAGCCCTGTTTTTGGGGATAATCCGGTTATTGACTCTGTGGTATTAACCATTTCTTATAATAGTAGATTACTTGCTAATGAGACCGACCCAAATGGAAATGCTTTATATTCTATTAGTGATTCGCTATATGGCAATCAGAGTGCACCTATTAAATTATCCATATACCAAAACAATTTCTTTCTTAGGGATTTTAATCCTACGGCAGATTTAGAAGTTACCCAAAACTATTATTCTCATGGAAACGGATCTATTAATACTACCGACAATTTTGCAGTAATAGAAAGTGGTATCATTAACTTTGATGATTCTAAAGGAGCCTTAATATACGAAAACAACAATTTTATTCCAAGCAGCAGTGCCATTGTTTTAAAAACGTTAGGTACAGACGGGGCTGAAACAACCCAAACCATTGCTCCGGCATTAAGAACTACCCTAAATATTGACTTTTGGAAAGCCGCTATTTTTGATTTAGAAGGTGATGATGTACTAAGTAATGCCAATAATTTTTACGACTATTTTAGAGGCTTATATTTCAAAGCCGAAGCTATTAACGCAGATGGTAGTATGCTTTTATTAGACATATCAGACTCGGGTTCTAACATTACCATTTACTATTCAAACGATCCTTTGGTTGAAGGTGGAGACAGAATTAAAGACACTTATGTGCTAAATTTTAGTGGCAATAAATTAAACCCCGTTATCAATAATTACAATTTGGTGTCTTTACAAAACGGAGATGCCACCAATGGCGACGAGAAGCTTTATTTAAAAGGTGCTGAGGGCTCTATGGCCATCGTTGATATTTTCTCGGGTAATGTAGATTGCAATGGCAGTACAGAAACCGCTCTGGATTGTTTTAAGAAAACCTACAGAGCTGTTGATGAAAATGGCGATTACATTTTAAAAAATGGCGATTTTCTTTTAAAAAGATTGCTTAATGAAGCTCAATTAATTATTTATGAAGACGAAAACATGGCCTTACCTACACAGCCATCTGACAAATATACAGACCCTAAAGACTTCCATAAATACGACAGAATATATGCTTACGACATAAAAAACAACACCCCTTTAATTGATTACACTATTGATCCTTCTACAAATTCTATTAGTCCATTTAATTCCAAATTTATTCATTTAGGGCAAAGAGATACCGATGAAAATGGAATCTCCAAATACAAAATACGAATTACCGAGCATCTCAATAATATTTTACTTAAAGATTCTACAAACACAAAAATAGGGTTGGTACTATCTACCAATGTTAATTATATTTCAAACGCACCCATTTTAAGAAGCAATGACATTGTAACCGGAGTTCCAGCGGCCTCCGTTATTACCCCAAGAGGCACGGTGCTCTATGGCAGCCATGAAAGTGTCCCTGTAGAAAAGAGAATGAGGTTGGATTTATATTTTACAGAAAGCAATACTAACGATTAAACTAATTTGTGGTTTTTTTTAAAAATACCATTTGGTTTTACAATTAGAATGACATTCATCGTATAAAGTAGAGACTTTATATAATATTTGTCATTATTTATTATTTATTTTTCATATTTGTCCCCGCTATTAATAACCCAATCAAAATTAATTACTTATGTGTGGAATTGTAGGATATATTGGACCAAGAGAAGCTTACCCAATTATTATAGAAGGATTAAAAAGACTTGAATACCGAGGATACGATAGTGCAGGTATTGCATTATTTGATGGATCTGAACTTAAGGTTTGTAAAACCAAAGGCAAAGTTGTAGACCTTGAAGCTAAGTTATATAAAGAGATTTCAAGTAACGGATCTATTGGTATTGGTCATACAAGATGGGCCACCCATGGGGTTCCCAATGATGTAAACTCACATCCACATTATTCCAATTCAGGAAATTTAGTCATCATTCACAACGGTATCATTGAAAACTATGATGCCCTTCGTAAAGAATTAATCAAAAGAGGCTACGTTTTTAAATCTGATACTGATACTGAAGTATTGGTTAACCTTATTGAAGAGGTAAAAAAACAAGAAGATGTAAAACTGGGCAAAGCTGTTCAAATAGCCTTAAACCAGGTTGTTGGCGCCTACGCTATTGCTGTTTTTGATAAAACACAACCAAATGAAATTGTTATTGCTCGATTAGGTAGCCCATTGGCCATTGGTGTTGGTAAAGACGAATTTTTTATAGCCAGTGATGCCTCTCCTTTTTTAGAATACACAAAAAATGCCATTTATTTAGAAGATGAAGAAATGGCTATCATCCGATTAAATAAAGACATCAAAATCAGAAAAATAAAAGATGACTCCTTAGTTGATCCATACGTTCAAGCCCTTAAAATGAATCTGGATCAAATAGAAAAAGGTGGCTTTGAACATTTTATGCTTAAAGAAATTTATGAGCAACCCAGAGCCATTACAGATACCTATCGCGGAAGATTAAACAGGGAAGAAGCCATTATAAAAATGTCTAGTGTTGAAGACAACATGAAAAAGTTCCTGGCTGCCGATAGAATTATTATTGTAGCATGTGGTACTTCTTGGCATGCCGGTTTAGTGGCAGAATATATTTTTGAAGACTTAGCAAGAATTCCTGTTGAAGTAGAATATGCCTCCGAATTTAGATATAGAAACCCCATTATTACAGAAAAAGATGTGGTGATCGCCATTTCACAATCTGGTGAAACGGCCGATACTTTAGCAGCCATTAAATTAGCAAAATCAAAAGGAGCCTTTGTTTTTGGCGTTTGTAATGTTGTTGGTTCATCCATAGCACGAGAAACCCATGCCGGTGCATACACACATGCTGGCCCAGAAATTGGTGTAGCATCAACCAAGGCTTTTACAACTCAAATTACCGTTTTATCATTAATTGCGTTACGTTTGGCCAGAGCCAAAGGCACCATTTCAAGTTCAGATTTTCGTCAACATTTGCTTGAATTTGAAATGATTCCTAAAAAAGTAGAAAAAGCTTTAGAAGCCGATGAACACATTAAAAAAATTGCAAACATCTATAAAGACGTTCACAACTTTTTATATTTAGGCAGAGGTTATAATTTTCCAGTAGCCCTTGAAGGCGCTTTAAAACTTAAAGAAATATCTTATATACATGCCGAAGGCTATCCAGCTGCCGAAATGAAACATGGCCCCATTGCGTTAATTGATGAGAACATGCCAATTGTTGTTATTGCAACAAAAAAAGGTCACTATGAAAAAGTAGTGAGTAACATTCAAGAAATTAAGTCAAGAAAAGGTAAAATCATTGGTATTGTTACCGAAGGTGATGTTGACGTGAGAGCATTAGCAGACCATGTTATTGAAGTTCCAGAAACTTTAGAGTTTCTATCGCCTTTATTAACGACCATTCCGTTACAGCTATTATCGTATCATATAGCTGTATTATTAGGAAAGAACGTCGACCAACCTAGAAATTTAGCAAAATCAGTTACGGTGGAATAGCTTTTAGGTAAGTTTTGTATCAACTTTTACTAAATAATTTCATTTCAATTTGCAAAAATCACAAAAAAACTACCTATTTTTACTTATAATGTAATTAAATATTGGGTTTTTTGACATAATATCTTATGCGTGCATAAGTTTTTTGTCATTTATGCAAAACATACCTATAATATTTTTTATATTGGCAATCTAAAAAATAAACTAATTCTTGTAAATGAAAACAATTCTCCCCTTTTTATTGTTATTGTTTTGTGGGTTTTCTTACTCACAAACCACTATTTCCGGATCTGTTGTTGATGATAGCAATCAACCAATACCAGGAGCCAACATTATTGTGTTAGGTACTTCAACAGGAACTGTTACAGATTTTGATGGTAATTTTACCCTCAAAGCTAATTTAAATCCTCCTTTTGCTCTGCAGGCAAGCAGTGTGGGTTTTCAAACGGTAACAGAGCAAATCACTACTAATAACCAAACCGTTAATTTTGTTCTCACAGAAGGAACCTCATTGGATGAAGTTGTTGTTTCGGCATCCAGAACACCCGAACGTATTTTTGAATCGCCTGTAACTGTTGAACGTATCGGTCTGAAAGAAATTAAAAGCACCGCCTCTGTTGATTTTTACGATGGCCTAGAAAATCTTAAAGGTGTAGACGTAAACACCAACAGTTTAACCTTTAAATCTGTTAACACGCGTGGTTTTGCAACCTTTGCAAACAACCGTTTTATGCAATTGGTAGATGGTATGGACAATTCAACACCAGCCTTGAACTTCCCTATAGGAAATTTAGTTGGTATGATTGAAACAGACGTTCAAAGCGTAGAGCTATTACCAGGTGCATCATCCGCTCTATACGGAGCCAATGCTTTTAACGGAATACTCTTTATGCGAAGCAAAAACCCTTTTGAGCACCAAGGCATTAGTGCTTTCTACAAACAGGGAATTACTTCCCAAAAAGCTGCTGGCGATAATGAATATACTGATTTTGGTGTGAGAATGGCACATAAATTTAGCAATAAATTTGCCGCCAAAATTAATTTTGGGTATTTAAAAGGAACCGATTGGGCTGCTACTAACGAAGCTGACAAAACAAATATTGGAGGTAGTCGTGCAAACATAGACTATGATGGCATTAACGTTTATGGAGATGAAGTCTCTACAAATCTTAAAGTTGTTAAAGAAAGTGAAACATTTTTAGCTCAACTAGCAGCAGCAGGAGGAAGTCCAGCAGCAGTAAGTTTAGTCCCTGACGTTGTAGTCTCTAGAACTGGTTATAACGAACAAGACTTAACAAATTATAATGCAGAGAGCATTAAAGCAGACTGGGGCTTATATTATAGGCCTTTTGAAAACGACTTCGAAATTCAATATGTTGGAAAGGTTGGCACAGGAACAACCATATACCAAGGAACCAACAGATACACCATTGATGGCTTTTTTCAACAACAACACAAATTAGAAATAAAAAATGATAATTTCTTTTTAAGAGGTTATGTTGTAGCTGATAAAGCTGGAGATTCTTATGACATGGTATTTACAGGAGTGAATATTAACCGAGCCTGGAAAGATGACAATACTTGGTTTGGACAATATACTGGCGCTTATATCACTGCGACACTCAGTGGAGCAACCGATGAGCAAGCACATGCCGCAGGAAGAGCTACAGCAGACACTGGTCGTTATTTACCTGGTTCTCCTGAGTTTATATCAGCTTTTAATAGAAGTATAAACGACCCCGATTTAACAACAGGTTCCAAATTTCAGGATGCATCAAAATATTATCATGCCGATGCAAATTATAATTTGAGTCATTTAATCGATTTTGCCGAAATTCAGGTAGGAGGATCTTTCAGAAAATACAGTCTAAATTCTTCAGGAACTATATACACAGATTTAGAAGGGCCTATTGACTATTCAGAATTTGGAATGTATACTCAAATTCAAAAAAGTTTTGAATTAAGTGAATCTTTAGAATTAAAACTTACAGGTTCTGTGCGTTATGATAAATCTGAATTTTTTGATGGTTTTGTATCACCGAGAATATCTGCGGGTTTAACAGTAAACAAAAATCATAATATTAGAGCTTCTGTACAAACTGGCTTTAGAAACCCAACCACTCAAGATCTTTTTATTGGTCTAGATGCTGGTAGAGCCGTTTTAGTTGGATCTGCACCAGAAAATTTAGACAGATGGTCTAGAACTTATACTGTAGGTGATTCGAGATCAGCGTTTGATTTAAGTCAGGCTTCACAATCTCTAGGACAGCCAACATCAATAACCCGTACAGGAGCTGAAGCATATAATAATTCTTATACCGCAAGCTCAGCACTAGCCTTAGCTGCTACAGGAGACCCTTCAGTTTTAGAAATTGCAAACCCAAGCCTAATAAAACCAGAACAAGTAACTTCTGCCGAGGTAGGTTATAGAGGTAAGTTTAGCCACTTAATTGTAGATTTTAGTGCTTATTATAATAGTTACCAAGATTTTATTTCTCAAGAAGTTGTTGTTTCTCCATTATATGGAACTGTTGGCGATAATTCATTATCTGTTTTAGCATTAGCAAATGGAGATACTCAAACATTTAGTACATATACTAACTCAGAAGCTAATGTAAACTCTTATGGGGCTTCCATTGGTTTGTCTACTAAAATATTAAAAGATTTTGACTTAAGCGCTAATTACACTTACGCAAAACTGGATTTTGATAATGACAGATTTCCTGATTTTGCAACAAATTTTAACACTCCAGAACATAAATTTAAAGCCTCTTTTGGAAACGAAAATTTGTTCGATAATTTTGGTTTTAACGTCTCTTACAGATTTAGCGATGACTACTTTTGGGAAGCAACTTTTGGAAATGGAGTCGTGCCTGAAATACACACCGTTGATGCACAAATTAATCTTAGAGTTCCTAGTTTAAAATCTACTTTTAAAGCAGGAGGAACAAATCTTACCGGCAAAGAATACTTTACAGCGTTTGGAACAGGGTTTATAGGATCTATGTACTATGTATCTTGGACAATAAATAATTTATAAGATGAAAACAATGAAAACAAAATATTTCTTCTGGTTCCTATTCGTAATATTTATAGGATTTACAGCATGTAACGATATTGAAGATGTTTTAGCAGATAATAATATTGAAACCACAGAGCTCTTACCCGAATTAACCTCTGGCACAGCCGATTTTACTAAATATGTGGCTATTGGTGCCTCTTTTACAGCAGGCTATACAGACAATGCCCTATTTGTGGCTAGCCAAGAAAATTCTTTTCCAAACATTATGGCCAAAGAATTTGCAAAAATTGGTAGTGGTTCATTTAACCAGCCATTAACGAATGATAATTTTGGTGGCTTAGCCGTTGGCGGCACACGAATTGCAGATCCAAGACTTGTTTTTGGAGGGGCAGGACCAGTGCCCTTAGAAAGCCTTGTTGGCCCTGTTACCGTAACCACAGATATTGCTCTTAACAACCCTACAGGACCTTTTAATAATTTAGGGGTTCCTGGCGCCAAAAGCTTTCACTTAATTGCTCCCGGATTTGGTAATTTGGCCAATTTCCCTGCGGCAGCAAATCCTTACGCTGTACGTTTAACCGGGAACTCTCCAAATGCCTCTGTGTTAGAATTAGCCATGGCACAAAGCCCAACATTTTTTACACTTTCTGAAGTGGGTGGCAATGATGTTTTAGGGTATGCCACGTCTGGTGGTGATGGTTCAAACCCTATTACGGATACAGCAACTTTTGATTTTGCTTTTAACACCTTAGTAACCACCTTAACTTCTGGAGGTGCCAAAGGTGTTGTTACCAATGTACCATACATTACAGATTTACCACATTTTACAACGGTTCCTTACAATCCATTAAGCCCAAATAATCCAAGTTTTGGTCCTTTAATTCCCACTTTAAATGGGGTGTTTGGACAATTAAATCAGGTGTTTGCTTTTTTACAAGTTCCTGAAAGATCTGTAGTTTTTTCAACAACTGAAGCAAGTCCAGTGGTCATTAAAGACGAAACATTAACCAATCTATCTGCTCAAATTGCAGGTGTTTTAAATGCAAGTCCTACCTTTCCCGCTTTTGTGCAAAGTTTTGGTTTACCAGCACAAGCAGCACCACTTGTGGCCAATTTATTCGGAACTATTTATGGTCAAACACGACAAGCTACCGAAGACGATTTATTGGTTTTACCTAGTAGCTCAGTAATTGGCACCGTAAACACAACAACGTTTGCCTTTTTATTAAGCCAAGGCTTACCCCAAGCTTTAGCTGGTCAGTTTTCGGTTGAAGGTGTTACAAATCCTTTAGAAGATAAATGGGTGTTATTGCCAAGTGAACAATTAGAGATTAAAACAGCAACCGATGCTTATAACACAACCATTGAAAGCGTGGCTAACTCCAATGCCAATGTTGCTTTAGTTGATTTAAATAGCATTCTTGATGAGGCTTCTACAACAGGCATCTCCTATAATAATTTTACACTTAATACCAACTTAGTAACTGGTGGTGCCGTTAGTTTAGACGGTATTCATTTAACCGCAAGAGGCTATGCGTTTATGGCCAATAAATTTTTAGAAGCCATTGATGCTGCTTTTGGCTCAAATTTTAAAGAATCAGGAAATGTAGCTAATATTGGTGATTACCCAACTAATTACCCTCGTGTTATTCCATAATTTCAAATAAAAATACCGTTACTAAACGCCTTTAAGTCAAAGGCGTTTTTTTATGGTTAAAAAAGAAAAAAACCACTTTTATTTTAAATTAAAACATCTATCTTTGCACGCGAAAACATCATGCGTTTTCATACAATTAAATCGCATAATATTAAACATATAAGCAATGGCTAAAGTTACAGGTAAGGTTGCACAAATCGTAGGTCCGGTTATCGATGTTGAATTCGGAGCTGGTTCAGAACTTCCAAAAATTTATGATTCATTAGAAATTAAAAGACCTGATGGCTCTTTACTAGTATTAGAAGTACAATCCCACATTGGTGAAGATACCGTGCGTACGATTGCCATGGATTCGTCTGATGGTTTAAGTAGAGGAACTGAAGTTACAGCAACTGGAGCGCCTATTCAAATGCCTATTGGTGAAGATGTTTATGGCCGTTTATTTAACGTTATTGGAGATGCTATTGATGGTCTTGGTAATTTACCTAAAGCAGGAAATGCTGGGCTACCCATTCACCGTCAAGCTCCTAAATTTGAAGATTTATCAACCTCAACGGAAGTTTTATTTACCGGTATTAAAGTTATTGATCTAATTGAACCTTACGCTAAAGGTGGGAAAATTGGTTTATTTGGTGGTGCCGGTGTTGGTAAAACCGTATTGATTCAGGAGTTAATTAACAACATTGCTAAAGGTCATGGTGGTCTTTCAGTATTTGCAGGGGTTGGAGAAAGAACAAGAGAAGGAAATGACCTTTTAAGAGAAATGCTTGAATCTGGCATTATTAAATATGGTAAAGACTTCATGCACTCTATGGAAGAAGGCGGATGGGATTTATCCAAAGTAGATAAAGCTGGCATGAAAGAATCAAAAGCAACCTTTGTTTTTGGACAGATGAACGAACCTCCAGGAGCTCGTGCTCGTGTAGCGCTTTCTGGTTTAACGATTGCTGAATATTTCCGTGATGGTGCTGGTGAAGGTCAAGGAAAAGACGTGCTTTTCTTTGTAGATAACATTTTCCGTTTTACACAAGCGGGTTCTGAGGTGTCTGCGTTATTGGGTCGTATGCCATCTGCAGTAGGTTACCAACCAACCTTAGCAACCGAAATGGGTGCGATGCAAGAGCGTATTACTTCAACTAAAAGAGGATCAATTACCTCTGTACAAGCGGTTTACGTGCCCGCAGATGATTTAACAGATCCTGCACCTGCTACTACTTTCGCCCACTTAGATGCTACCACGGTATTATCTCGTAAAATTGCTGAGTTAGGTATTTATCCTGCGGTAGACCCTTTAGATTCTACATCACGTATTTTAACCGCTGATATTTTAGGTAACGAGCATTACGCTTGTGCGCAACGTGTAAAAGAGTTATTACAAAAATACAAACAACTTCAAGATATTATTGCTATTCTTGGTATGGAAGAACTTTCTGAAGAAGATAAATTAGCCGTTTCAAGAGCAAGACGTGTTCAACGTTTCTTATCTCAACCTTTCCATGTTGCAGAACAATTTACTGGGATTCCTGGAGTTTTGGTTGATATTAAAGAAACCATTAAAGGGTTTAATATGATTATGGATGGTGAATTAGATCACTTACCAGAAGCTGCCTTTAACCTTAAAGGAACTATTGAAGAAGCTATTGAAGCTGGAGAAAAAATGTTGACTGAAGTGTAATTCAATTGACAAATTATCAATTATAAAAAAGATGTACTTAGAAATTGTATCACCAGAAGCAACCTTATTTAGTGGAGAAGTAGACTCTATTGCAGTTCCAGGGGTTAATGGAGTCTTTGAAATGCTTAAAGATCACGCTCCCATTGTATCCTTACTTAAAGAAGGATTTGTAAAGATTTCTGGAAATATAACTTTAAAAGAAGACGTTCAAGATAAATTTTCTAAAGGTGAAAAAAACACCACGTTATTGAAAATAAATTCAGGAACTATAGAAATGAAAGGCAATAAAGTTATTGTATTGGCCGATTAAACACACATATCTACAAAATACATTAAAAGCTTCAAGTAATCCTTGAGGCTTTTTTTATTATATCCTTTTGGTCTTTATAAAAAACAATGGAACCATTTACTTTCACAAAAAATGTTTTTACACAATTTTTTTCCAATTCTTAATTAAGAGAATACTACATACAACGGTTAAAGTACTGAGCCCAATAGCCTCCATTGTTTTTCCATAGATAAAATAGCCTGTAGCGAATAAAAAACTGTAAGTTCCTATGATAGCCAGAAAGAAAGCTAGTATTTTAAACCCAATGTTTTTAAATTTACTCTCATCGCCATATACCAAATTTTCAAAAGATTTTAACGTTTCCTTGTCACTTTGTTTGGTTAAAAACGTCACCATTATCCAACCAATGGTTGTTATTAAAACGCCTAAAACAAGTTGTAAATGGCCTGCTATTTCAAACCATGGTGTTGCCAGTTTTCCGTTTACAAAAAAGATAATGGCTATGATAAAAGAAATGACCATAGCAGCTATTTCGCTAAACGGATTAATCCGTCTCCAAAACCAACGCATGATAAATAATAACCCTGTTCCTGCGCCTATTTGTAATAATAAATCAAAAACGTCTTTAGCCGATTTTATATAAAAAGAAAACAATGCCGCACAAAGCATTAATAACACGGTAGAAACTCTTCCAACGAATACTTTTTGTTTTTCTGTAGCCGATTTATGGATAAACCTTCCATAAAAATCATTTACAATATATGAACTTCCCCAATTTAACTGAGTTGAAATGGTACTCATAAACGCTGCAATTAATGAGGTAAGAACAAGCCCGATTAAGCCCGCTGGCAAATACGTCATCATGGCAGCGTATGCCACGTCATGTCCTTGCATTTCAGGCGTTAAATTTGGAAATGCAACTGCAATGCTGTCTAAGGTTGGAAACATGATTAAAGATGCCAGTCCTACCAAAATCCATGGCCATGGTCTTAAAGCATAGTGTGCAAAATTAAAAAACAAGGTTGCCCAAGTGGCATTTTTTTCGTCTTTTGCGGCTAACATTCGTTGTGCAATATAACCGCCGCCGCCTGGCTCTGCTCCAGGATACCAAGTGCTCCACCATTGCACTGCAAATGGAATAATCAATAGTGTTATTAAGGCTTCAGAATTAGTGAAATCTGGTAATATATCAAGCTTTCCTACAACATTTTCATGGGTTAATAGCCTTGATAACCCTCCTATTTCTGGAAGATTTATAACGTATATTGTAGCCCAAATAGATCCAGCCATAGCTATAATAAACTGCATAAAATCGGTAAACAAAACACCTTTTAAACCTCCTAATGAAGAATAAACAACCACAATAATGGAGGCATACAACAAGGTTTCTTCTTGAGAAATTCCTAATAAAATATTAGCAATTTTTGAACCTGCCAAACAAACGCCTGCCATGGTAATGACGTTAAAAATAACGCCTAAATAAATGGCTCTGAAACCTCTTAAAAATCCTGCAGATTTTCCTGAATATCGCAATTCATAAAATTCTAAATCGGTTGAAATACCCGATTTTCGCCAAAGCTTTGCATAAAAAAACACGGTTAGCATGCCTGTAAGCAACATAGCCCACCAAACCCAATTGCCCGATACGCCATTTTTCCTTACCAGTTCTGTTACCAATCCAGGGGTGTCTGCTGCAAAGGTTGTAGCTACCATAGAGACACCTAATAACCACCATGGCATATTTCTACCTGACAAGAAAAACTCTGTTGCATTTTTTCCTGCTTGTTTTGAAACCCAGACACCTATGAATAGGGTTAGTAAAAAGAAAACAATAATGATTGCAAAGTCTATTGTAGATAACTGTACCATGGATAATTTAATTAGGGTTGGTGTTCAAACTCAAAATTTCCCAATCTTGATCATTAGAACGGTATGAATATAATGGTTTAAATCCAACCGCATGATGTGCATTCATGGATCTGTTATTTTTTTTATCAACTTCTGTGATTATCAGATCAAACGTATGCTGCATCTGCCGTTTCATAAATTCATACAATCCTCTAAAAATCCCTTGTTTTCTATATGACTTATCAACACAAATTTGCCCCATAACAATATAGGAAACATCAAGCGGTAAATTCTTTTCAATGTTTTCAAACATGGGATTTAATAGTTCTATATCCTTTCTAAAGTTCTTTGCCATACTTAATGCATACCCAACAACTTTACCTTCATAAACGGCGATACTGTGTGCACAAGCGTTGTTCATGGTTTTTATTAACTCAAAATCATGATGTACGGTAAGAAATCCTTCCCTTGATCGTTCTTTTTCAGTAATAGCAAATGATAAATTTTTACGTTGAAGTTCCAGAATTTGATAAAGTTCTACGTTAGTATCAGCTGTTTTATAAATAATGTTTGACATTACAATTACACCTTTTTAATCACATTAGTTACAATGCCCCAAATAATAAAATCGTTTTCTTCGGTAATTTTAATCGGGTTGTAATTGGGGTTTTCTGGTTGTAACCATACACCATCGTGTTCTACTCTTAACCTTTTTACTGTAAATTCTCCATCCAGAAAACAAACTGCAATTTTATTGTTTGCAGGCTCTAAACTTCTATCAATAATCAATAAATCATTATCATCTAATCCGGCGCCTATCATGGATTGTCCGCTAACCCGTGCATAAAATGTAGAAAGTTTATTTTTAACAAGGATATTATCTAAAGACAACCGTTCTTGCTTAAAATCTTCTGCGGGCGAAGGAAATCCTGCAGATATGCCTGTGTTAAAAAAAACTGCCCCTGAATCTTTTGATAATTCCGGGGTGAAAAATGTTAAATTTAATGGTGCTTTTACTTGCATTTTACGGTTATAATATCGTTAATATTGGTGGTATATCTGGGCGTTAATCGTTCTTGGCGCATTTTCCAGGTACGTTTTAAATCTTGATTCCCTAGTTTTATCTTATAGTCTCTGTACTTCATATTCAATTTATCTATCATCTGCATTAATGGCTGGTGCTTTGGATTTTCGTGTTCAAACAAATCCAGTTGATGGTTGTTTGTTGGCACTATTCCTGTAACAATAACGCCTGCTCGTTTGTATTTTATACCCGTTTTAAAAAGAGACGTAACGGCTTGCACGGCACATTTGCTTATAATTAAAGATGAATTGGTGGCATATGGTAAACTTACCATGGTGCTTGCTCTGTGTTGTTCTAAATCTATTTTGTGCCTGTCGCTACTTAATATAACCATAACCATGTGGCAACTGGATTGTTGTTTTCTAAGCTTTTCTGCGCAACTGGTGGCAAAGGTAGAAATGCGTTCTTTAATATTATCAATATCTGAAAATGTGTACTCAAAACTTCGTGTCGTAGCAATAGCATGTTTGTTTTTAATTTCATCTAATTTTAGCGTAGGAATGGCTTCTAAGTCTTTTTTTAATTTCCATTCAGTAATAGAAAAATTTTTCAAAACCCATTCATCAGGAAGTTGGACAAAATCAAAAGCCGTATGGCAATTTTTAAGTATTAATCGTTTACTGAGTCTTCTGCCAATACCCCAAACATCTTCAATTTTCATCCATTTTAAGGCTTTGATACGTTTCTCCTCGGAATCAATCACGTAAACACCTTTGGTTTTTTCTGGAAATTTTCTTGCTATTTTATTAGCCACTTTACTCAAGGCTTTTGTTGGTGCTATGCCAACACAGGTTGGTATGCCTGTCCATTTTAAAATACGTGTTCTTATTTGAATACCATAATCTTCAAAATTATAGTTGTCAAAACCCTTAAATTGCAAAAAAGCTTCATCAATACTATACACTTCTGTATCTGGTGAAAATTGCTCTAAAATTTTCATAACCCGATTACTCATATCACCATAGAGTGGGTAATTTGAAGAAAATACTTGAATGTTATGGTCTTTACAAAATGCTTCCCACTTAAAAATAGGAGCTCCCATGGGCAACCCAAGAACCTTTGCTTCATCACTGCGTGAAATAACACAACCATCATTATTGCTTAAAATAGCCATGGGTTGATGGCGCAAACTAGGGTTAAAAACCCGCTCACAAGAGGCATAAAAATTGTTACAATCTACTAAGGCGTACATGAAAGTAAAGATACATGAAAGTGCTTAAAATTATTTTAAATTTTAAAAATTAACTATTAAATAGCCTGATTGTTAAAAAAGTTTCCTGCTTTTTATAATGGTAAAACCATTGCGTTTATAAGTTACTTTGGTTCCATTGGCACAAAAATCGTAAGAACCTCTATCCTTGTCTTCAGAGGCAGATAGCAATAAAACATCTTCTAACTCGCATTGATAGTCTTTGGCAACTTTTTGTTTTATATGGCTTATGGTGGCCCGTCCTTTTTTTAATTGGGTTTGGATATTATTATCTAAAACAGGTTCTGTAAAATCCAGAGCGACATTACATTTTTTATCTGGAACGGGTTTTTCCAAATCTATATACTCCCAGGTATAATCGGCTTTCAGTAAAATACGTCTTCCATCATCTATTTTTACAATATGATTATTTTGAGAAAAGCCAATGCTTGTTATAAAAAACAATAAAAGAAGTGACGTAGTTTTCATAATGAATGGAAATATTTAGGTGTTCCAAAAATACATTTTTTAATGAGAAAAAGAAGAAACTATTCTTCTAAAAGAAACCGTATTAATTACCTAAAACCAAATCATAAGCCATTCTTAATTTCTTGACTATAATCTCGATTTCTTCTTCGTTTAAGTCTCCAAAACCGAAACGGATACAACACGTGCTTTTATCTTGATACAAAATTGTTTTTGGAAGGAATAAATCATTTTTATAGGCTTGCTCCGCTAACTTGACTAAAGATATTTGTGGTTCAAAACGCAACCATAAGGCTAAACCTCCTGATGGTTTTTCCCAAAACACGTGTTGCTTAAAAATTTTGGTAAGACATTTACATAAAAAATCTCGACGTTGTTTATAAATGATGATGTTTTTCTTAATCAATCGGTGTATTTCTCCTTCATAAATAAGCTCTGACAGCATTTGCTCTTGAATTAAATCGCCTTGCCTATCCAATAGTTTTAAATAGTTTTTAGCTTCAGAAATTAAATTCTCTGGTGCTATTACAAACCCTGTTTGAAAACTAGGAAATAACGATTGTCCTAGCTTTCCTAAATAAATAATAACGCCATTGGCGTCTGAACTAGCCATAGGCAACATGGCAGAGCCATCAAACTGAAAATCGTAATCAAAATCGTCTTCAATAATGGCAAACTGATACGCTTTAGCAAGTTGCATTAGTTGTAAACGCCTATCAGCACTAAGAGTTTTAGTAGTTGGATAATGCCTATGAGCACACACATAAATACAACGAATGGTGTGTTTTGTAAAATGCTTCCTAATGTATTCTACATCTATACCATCATCATCTATTGGAATTGTTTTAATACTTGCACCCGATTGTTGAAAAATCATATTGGCGGCATAGTTGCTTAATTTACCAACTAAAATGGTATCCTTAGGTTTTAATAGTAATTGAGAAACTATATACAAACTCATTTCTGTGCTTCTTGTACTCATTAAATGATGGGATTTAATATGAAATCCGCGTGTGGCATTTAAATAGTTGCATAGTTGAATTTCAAAAACAGAATAAGAAGATGGCGATGCTTGATTCCATTTTGAAATTAAAGATTTTCGCTTCATGGTAGCACTATACCATTTTGAAAATTGATGTGTAGGATGCAATCTCAAATCTGGTTGCCCATCATTAATACTGTATTTACTTTGATTAAGTTCGTATGTAGAAGCCAAATTTAAAGAAGGTTGAAAGGAAAAACCTGTTGTTTTAGAATATTCGTGCACTTGGTCAATTGGGTGAGACGTTGCTTTAATAGCTGCCGTTTTTTGTTCTGGAACTAAAACAAAAGTTCCTTTATTGGGTATAATTTCTACCCAACCTTGCGAGGCTAATTCATCATAAATAGCAACAACCGTATTTCTATTTATATGAAATAATTGACTAAAAGTGCGCGTGCCTGGTAAACTAGTCCCTTCTATTAAATATCCGCGTTGAATAGCATTAATAATTTGCTGAGCAACTTGAATATAAACAGCTGTTGAAATAGATTTTTCTAGATGAATTAATTGCTTTAAAAGTATGTTAACCGGACTATTCATTATTTTATTACTGGACTACTTAACTGGTCCAGAAAGTTACGAATTTTGCAGCATAAAAAATCTGTTTATTTCTTAGTATGAAAAACATCTATATTGTAGCTTTTTCACTGTTGATTTCTATCATTGTAAAGGCTCAAAACAAACCCATTGTAGAACAAGATTCTGTAAGAGAGCAATTAAAAGAAGTCATTATTAACTCCAGCAGAATTGATTTACCCTTTTTAGAAAATTCCAGAACCATAACTATCATTACTTCAAAGGACATTAAACAAAGTGCCGCCACAAACGTTGCAGATTTATTGCAGCAATTTGCAGGCGTAGATATAAGACGCCGTGGAACCTCTGGTATGCAAGCCGATTTATACATTCGTGGTGGTAGTTTCGATCAAACTTTACTTCTTATTGATGGTATTAAAGTAGAAGATGCCCAAACAGGACATCATACCATGAATATGGCCTTGCCCATTGAAGTTATTGAACGTATAGAAATTATTAAAGGCCCAGCCGCTAGGGTTTTTGGGCAAAATGCCTTTACGGGTGCTATTAATATTGTAACTAAAAAAAATCAGGAAAATTTGATGTCTTTAGGCATTCAGGCTGGTTCTTATGGGCAAAAAAATGCCTCGGTAACATCTGCAAGCAACTTAAAAAACTCATCTCATTTAGTTGATGTTTCAAGAAATATTTCTGATGGCTACCGGTTTAACACCGATTATGATAACCAAAATTATTTTATAAAAAGCACTTTTAATAAAAACGCTTTGCCTATTGATATGATTACCTCGTTTTCTGAACGCAAATTTGGGGCTAATGGTTTTTATGCAAGCCCTGCAGCCATTAATCAATATGAAGAAACACAAACCAGTTTGGTTGGATTTTCATCCCAGATTAAAAACGAAAAACTTACGCTAAAACCCCGTTTGTACTGGAGACGAAATCAAGATGAATATGTTTTTGTGCGCCAAGACCCTTCTATTTTTAGAAATCTTCATCAAACTAATAAAGTAGGGGCTGAAATTAATATGGAATACCGTTCGCATTTAGGCGTAACAGGTTTTGGTGTTGATATGGCCAAAGCGTACTTATCCAGCAACAATTTAGGACAACGCAACCGTTTTATGACCACCGTATTTTTTGAACATTTGTTTAAACTCGCCCACGATAAATTGGATATTACCCCAGGCGTTGCCATTAATTATTTCTCAGATTTTAAATTTCATGCCTTTCCTGGATTGGATATTGGCTACCGGATAAATGAAACGCTAAAGGTTTATGGAAACATCGGTTATACTTATAGAATTCCAACCTATACAGATTTATTTTACAGCGATCCAGCCACGGTTGGCGACGAAAATTTAGATCCAGAAGAGGCCATTGCCCAAGAATTAGGTTTAAAATACAACACCAAAAATTTTAGCGCCTCCATAGCTTTGTTTAACAGAGACGCTAATAAACTTATTGATTATGTAAAAGAAAATGTTGACGACCGCTGGCAAGCCACCAATATTAGAAAATTAAACACCAAGGGTTTTGAGTTGAATACCGATGTGAATTTTAATCTAGGTTCGTTCACTCAATTATTAAATCTTTCTTACTCCTTTTTAGAAGATGATGTAAAAGATTTAAATGTAAATTTTTCAAGATATTCCATTAATTCCCTAAAACATCACGTTACATCCAGATTAAGCACCCAATTTACAAACAAGTTGTCTCAAAACATAGTTTACAAATATGCCCAAAGAACTAATGGAGATAGCTATGCTGTGGTGGATGCTAGCCTAAATTTAAATCTTAAACCGTTTGAAATATTTATCATGGCCAATAATATTTTTAATACAGAATATACCGAAACCAACTTAGTGCCCATGCCAAAAGGCAATATGCTTTTCGGGCTTACATACCATTTTAAATAATCTTCGCTTTTTTGTAACAAAAAAATAGTTTAAAACACCAATAGTTAAAATTAATTTTTAGTATTGTAAAACTGTTTTTAAAGTTTTACAATACATGAAATTATTAGATGTTTTAATATGTTAGATTGGTTCTTAAATTTAGGGTTGTTTTCTCAAATTTATTGGGGCATTGCTTTAATTGCTTCTTTAATATTTGTTTTCATAATCGTTTTCACGTTTATTAGTGGCGATACAGACGGATTAGATACAGATGCAGAAATAGAAACCGATACCGGTATTGGTTTTCAGTTTATAACCTTTAAAAATCTGATAGGATTCTTTACCATTTTTGGTTGGAGCGGTATTACTTGTATTGACGCAGCACTATCAAAACCGCTTACCGTAATTATCTCTTTTATATGTGGGTTAATTATGATGGGCATTATGGCTGCGATGTTTTTTTACATGAAAAAACTTAACCACAGTGGCTCCTTAGACTTTAAAAATGCCATTGGTGCCGTTGGTGAAGTTTATCTTACTATTGGAGCAAAACGATCTTCTTTAGGTAAGGCGCATGTAAGAATTCAAGGAGCCTTAAGAGAACTTGAAGCCCTGACCGACTCTGAAACAGATTTAAAATCTGGGAGTGTCATTTCAGTAAAAGATGTTACCCAAAACGGAATTTTAATTGTAGAACAACTTAACAACTAATTTATGATATCACTTATTACCCAAGACGCCTTTAGTTTCGGACTTCCAATAACCATTATTGCAGCAGTTCTTTTTGTATTTGTGTTTTTTGTTATCCTTATTAGGCGCTACAAACGTTGTCCTTCTGATAGAATTTTAGTGGTTTACGGTAAAGTTGGTGGTGGCCAATCAGCTAAATGTATTCATGGTGGTGCTGCTTTTATAATTCCTGTTTTTCAAGATTATGAATTTCTAGATTTAACCCCAATGTCTATTGAAGTTAACTTAATTAGCGCTTTAAGTAGGCAAAACATTCGTGTTAATGTGCCCTCTCGTTTTACTATTGGTGTTTCAACAGAACCAGGTATTATGCAAAATGCTGCAGAACGTTTATTGGGTTTAGGCTTACAAGATGTTCAAGAGTTAGCTAAAGAAATTATTTTTGGTCAATTACGTTTAGTGGTTGCTTCTATGGATATTGAGGAAATCAATTCAGATAGAGATAAATTCTTAACTAATATCTCTCAAAGTGTAGAATCTGAATTGAAAAAAGTAGGATTAAAACTTATCAACGTAAACATCACCGATATTGTAGATGAATCTGGATATATTGAAGCACTTGGTAAAGAAGCTGCAGCACATGCTATAAATGCCGCACGTAAATCGGTTGCCGAAAAAAATCGTGATGGCTCTATTGGCGAAGCCAACGCGGTACAAGACCAAAGAACTCAAGTTGCAGCCGCCGATGCTCAAGCTGTCGAAGGAGAAAACAAAGCTAAAATAGCTGTAGCTAATTCAGATTCTTTGCGAAGACAACGTGAAGCCGAAGCCGAACGTGTTGCAATAGCTTCAGAAAAAGTTCAAGCAGCAAAAGCGTTAGAAGAATCTTATGCTGCAGAACAACAAGCTGAAACAGCAAGAGCTGAACGTGAGCGATCTTCTCAACTAGCTGATGTTATTGTCCCTGCTGAAATTGATAAACGTAAAGTTGAAATTGATGCCGAAGCTGAAGCTGAAAATATTAGAAGAATTGCAAAAGGACAAGCAGATGCTATTTTATTCAAAGCTCAAGCCGAAGCACAAGGTTTATATGAAATACTAACCAAACAGGCCGCTGGTTTAGACCAAATTGTAAAAGCCGCTGGCAATAACTCGAAAGATGCCGTGTTGTTATTAATTGCCGATAAATTACCCGAATTGGTAAAAATACAAGCAGAAGCTATTAAGAATATTAAAATAGATAAAGTAACCGTTTGGGAAAATGGCGGTGGAAAAGACGGAAAATCGTCAACTGCAAATTTCCTTTCGGGCATGTACCAATCCGTTCCACCTCTTCAAGACATGTTTAATATGGCTGGTATGGATTTGCCCGAGTATTTAAAAGGTAAAAACGTAACAGAAAATACCGCTTCTGAGAAGAAAAAAACATCGTCTGATAAAACTGATGATTCAAAAGAAGAACAATAGAATAAAAAAACCGCCAGCTGGTGGTTTTTTTATTTAATTTTATAAGAATCTATTCCTTAACTCCTATGAGATCTCTTGTTTTAATAACCTTACTTTTTACCCTAAGCTGTGCACATAAAAATGAAGACCCTATTTTAGAAGTGCTTTCTTCAACAAACTTAAAAATTAAAACCGTTGTTGACCACATTCAAAATCATGAAGTACAAATTCTGTTGACTGAAATAGAAAAAAATGGTGACTCCGTTTCCTTTAAGGATTACAGTTATCAAGTAAATGATAGCAATTATTTTTATCCGGCAAGTACAGTAAAATTTCCCATTGCAATTCTGGCATTAGAAAAAATGAATACCAACCCATTAATTAATAGAAATACGGTTTTTAATGTGGAAGGTGATAGTGTTAAAACCACGTTTTCTGACAACATAAAAAAAATATTTGCAGTAAGTGATAATGAAGCATATAACAGATTATTTGAATATTTAGGAAAGGACTATATCAATGCAAAACTATCTGAAAGAGGTATCAATGCCAGAATTTCACACAGATTATCAGTTCCAAATTCTGATGTAACCACCACAAAATCACTGGTTTTTTATGATCATGATTCTATTATTTTAAAAACTGATTCTATCATAAATAAACCCATTGAACCATTACAATTACAACATACCATAAAAGGAAAAGGCTATATGGTAAATGATAGTTTGGTTAATAATCCTATGGATTTTTCACTAAAAAACTATTTACCAATTACGTCCTTACACAACATTATGAAACAGCTTATGTTTCCTGAATTATATCCGTATGAAAAGCAATTTCATATATCAACAGACGATCGAGATTTTTTAATTAAAACCATGAACATTCTTCCACAAGAAGCTGGTTACACATCAAATGAGTATTATGAAAGCTATGTGAAATTTTTAGTGTTTGGTGATACTAAAAAGCCACTTCCAAAGCATATAAAAATTTACAATAAGGTAGGAGATGCTTATGGTTACTTAACAGATTGTGCTTATATAGTTAATGAAAAAACCAACAAGGAATACATTATAACGGCAACCATTCATGTAAACAAGAATCAGATATTTAATGATAACACGTATGAATACGATACCGTTGGGTTTCCTTTTTTAGCTAAATTAGGAAGACAACTGATTGATTATTAAAACTTTTTACTTGAGGGATTACCGTAACCGTTTTACTGTCGAAATAAGTATCTTTGTCAAAATTTCTCACTTATGAAACGTGTTATTTCATTATTTTACTTCGCCCTGTTTTTTATATCGTTTAGTTGTTTTTCTCAAGTAGATTCAGATATCTTTAGCAAATTCGAGTCTAAGTTCTATCTGATTGACGGTTATAACATTAATGTTGAAGTTAAAGGAACTGGAAAACCCATTTTCTTTTTGCCTGGCGGTCCTGGGAATTCACACGATTATATGCAAGCCAATTTTGGTCAGTATTACACAACCAATACCGTGGTGTTTTTTGATTTTTTAGGACGTGGAAAAAGTGATAATGCCAAAGACACCAAAGAATATTCGGTTGAAAATGATGTCGCCCTTATAGAAAAACTGCGCATAATTTTAAAATTTGATAAAATATCCTTGGTTGGTCATTCTTACGGAACCGTTCCGGCGCAGGCCTATGCCATACAACATCCTGACCAAGTTGATAAATTGCTCCTTATTAGCGGTTTCCATAGTGGTGCTATGTGGCAAGCCAATTGCGATAGTTACAACCGTTATGCTAAAACCCATTTTCCTGAAAAGTGGCAGCAAGTAGATTCGTTAAGAGCCTTGGGTTATGTGTCTAGTCAAGAGCCATTAAAGTCTTTGTATGGCAGTATTCCAACCAAATATGTGTATTACCACAATACCGCCATTGTTGGAAATGCTCCTAAAGAGCCTTACAGAAACTGGGCCGATGATGTGTATGCAACCATTATTGGAAAAGATGGCGATTTTGATGTAAGCGGCAGCATGATTAACCAAGATTACAGACAACAATTAAAAAACATTAGCGCCAAAACCTTAATTGTTGCTGGCCGATATGATGGTGTTTCTACGCCAGAGTTTAACCTACAATATAAAACCTTTATGCCACAGGCAGACTTTGTAATGTTTGAACAAAGCGGTCATAACCCATATTTAGAAGAACCCGAAAAATTCTATGCGCTTTTTGATGCTTTTTTTGGTATTAACTAATTAATCTTTAACAATCGGGGTTTGCGTTAGCGATTGCAACGATATCCTTTTTATGATGGTTGGCATGGCTAAATGCCAAGCATGGTAAAAAGATTTAGTGGAAAGCGCGACCTGTAAGGGAACGCCCAAATACTATTTTAAATTTGGTAACGTTTTCTTAACTTTGACTAAGCAATCTTGAGTTAATGACATTAAACCTACAAGACATTCCACGTGTAAAAACCCTTGATAAAGACACCTTTTTAAGGGACTATTTTAAGCCACAAAAACCGGTGGTTATAGAGCGCCAGATTGAGCATTGGCCTGCTTACACGAAATGGAATTTAGACTACATGAAAACCGTTGCTGGCCATATAAACATTCCGTTGTATGACGACAGACCGGTTCATTTCAAAGATGGGTTTAATGAGCCTCATGCTACCATGAAAATGAGCGACTACATTGATTTGCTTAAGCGTGAGCCTACCAGATACCGAATTTTTTTATGGAATGCCCTAAAAGAAATTCCGGAACTGCAAAAAGATTTTACTTATCCAGATTTTGGTTTACGCCTTTTAAAAGAAATTCCTATGTTGTTTTTTGGTGGCCAAGATTCGTACACCTTTATGCACTATGATATAGATTTGGCCAATATTTTTCATTTTCATTTTGAAGGCACCAAACAAATTATATTGTTTGACCAAAAACAGAACGATTATTTATATAAAATTCCGCATTCTTTAATTACCCGGGAAGATATTGATTTTGCCAATCCAGATTTTAAAAAATGGCCCTTGCTGGCAAAAGCCAAGGGTTTTAAAACAGAACTTAATCATGGCGAAATTTTGTATATGCCAGAAGGTTATTGGCATTATATGCAATACATAACGCCGGGCTTTTCCATGAGCTTGCGTACCATAGCAAGAAACCCTAAAAATTTGGGGAGAGCTATTTACAATTTGATGGTAATGCGCCATTTTGACAATGCTATGAGACGCCTAAAAGGACAACCATGGATAGACTGGAAAAATGAACAAGCCGTTGTGAGAGCCCATAAAAAACATGGCATTGTGTAAACTCTCATCATTGCAATTCAGATAGCTATTAGGTGAAACAATCTATTTTTTTAATGAACGCTTTATAATGAAGTGAGGTATTTAAGTAATACCCTATAAACTATACTTTAAAGACACAATAAAATTTCTTCCTGCCGCAGCAATACCCGACGAATAGGTTTTATAACGTTGGTCTGTTATATTCTCTAAACTAGCTGTAATGGAGGCATCATTGGTTACTTGATACTGTGTAGTTAGATTTAAGGTTGCCCATGATGGTGCAAACGGATTTCCTTGTGCATTGGATGCATAGATATAATCCTTTTCAATTTCAGAAGGCGCCAATTGATTAAAGGATAATTCGTTGTTATAGTTTGTAAATACATCCACTTTAAAAGCTTTGGTGCTATACACCAAATGAGTATTTCCAAAATTAGGAGCAGCATGGCGTAATGGGGTTTCTGCCCCAGTATCATCTTCTTCCGTTCCGCCAACAACACTGTACTGAGAGGTTAGTTTTAGTTGCTTACTAAATTTAACCTGCAAACCCGCTTCAAACCCATAAACCCATGCTTTAGCGGCGTTTTGAATGGCTTGAACTTGACTCCATTCGCCATCATAAATAATGTTGGTCTCTCCATTTAACTGGAAATCTCTTCGCACCAATGCATTGTCCAGAAATGTGTAATAAGTGCTTAAATCCAGAATGAACGTATCATTAAAATTAAGGGTTAAGCCTAAATCGCCACCATAAGCATATTCTGGTTTTAAGGATTGGTTAGGCACTACCACAGAACCAGGCTCTGAATCGAACACCTTGCCAATATCGTCAATATTAGGTGCTCTAAAGGCAGAAGACCAATTAAACTTCCATTGTAAAATGGGGTTTGGCGACCAACTAATTCCAACCGTTCCGGTTAAAGCTCCTGAGGTATTTTTTGAAGACTCAAAAGGCAAGTTTAAATAGACGTTATTTTCTTTAAAATTTGCATTAGACGTGCTATGGCTAAACCGCAGTCCAGATTGAAAAACAAACTTGGCATTAGGTTTATATTTTATGCTGGAATATATAGAAGCCGATTGCCAATTGGAGCCATTAGGATATCTAGAAACGGTTGGCGTTAAAGTATTGGTGCTTATATTTTCTTCTTGGCCATGAGACATTACTTTATTAAACACATACTCCACCCCATAAAAAAGATGTGTTTTGGGGCTTAGTCTTTTTTCTAAATCTAAACTGAATGAATAAGCATCGACCGCTTCTTCCCTAATATTTCTAATATCCGATTGAAAATTTCTATCCACTCGGCTTTCTTGAAAATTTTGATAAGCCATGGTTACTTTGACTTTATCGTATAAATTTGAAAGACTGCTAAGCTTTGTAATTTGTGCATTGGCCATAAACCATTGTTGTGGTCCGTAATGCCATTCCGAAGATCTTAAATTATCGCCATTATACCGTATTAACCTATCGTAACGAGGCACATTGCTTGTGGTTGTATAATAGAGCCCTAAATTAAAACTTAAGCTGTTGTAAGGCTCAAACCTTACTTTTTGCATCACATTATATTGGTTGTAACCCGTTGGTCTTTGTACTAAAGGCTTATTGTTTTGAATGATGACATCTTCATTATTAATTCTGGTAACAAACTCTGGTCTTAGATAATCATCCGGTCCATGTTTACCCATTCTTAAGTCGCTAAAACTGCTGTAACTGGCATTGGTTAAAAACGCCCACCTTTTAAGCCCAATATTAAAATCCAGATGCCCCGTTTTTTCATCACTGGCCGTGGCATATCTTACAATGGCATTGGTAGTTACCTTTAAAGAATCTGTATAGGACAAGTTAGGTTTTTGAGTATAAAAACTCATCACACCACCTATGGCATCGCTTCCATAAATAATAGAGCCAGAACCTAAGATCACCTCAGCATTTTGAATTGAAAAAGGATCGATGGAAATAACGTTTTGCAAATTTCCGCCTCTAAAAATAGCATTGTTCATTCTTACGCCATCCACAGTAATTAACAACCGGTTGGTTGAAAAACCTCTAATCATAGGGCTTCCGCCACCATATTGGCTCTTTTGAATATAAACCTGACCAGTGCTTCCTAATAAATCTGCACTAGTTTGAGGGTTTATAAACTGAACGCTTTTTGAGTTTACACTTAAAATTTTTTGTGGTATGTCTCTTTTTTGTTGTTCAAAATTTGAGGCAGAAATTACAATTTCATTAAGGTCTTGTGTGTTATCCTCTAAATAAACAACCGATACTTTCTCTATTTGAGATTTTTCAAGTTTTTTAAGGATATGTGTTAAATGCTGAAAATAAAGGATTTCATGGGACAAAAACATATCCAAAGAGGCTTCGCCATTTAAGTCGGTTATCACATTTTTAGATTTGTCAAGGTTGTAAATAAGAACCTCAGAAAGAGGCTCTTCGTTAATGGCACTAAGCACTTTAACTTGTTGTGCCTGAATGTTGGTAATGGTTATAATAAAAATAAAAACAATGTAATTTAGCCTCATCGGGTTAATTAAAAACTTGATTTAATACTTGTAAAGATTTTGGTTTTTTAAAATTTCCTAAATGCAATTCAAAATAAAGGAGCATGACATTTAAAAATGACTGTCTTTGTTTAACATTTAATTTAATACTTGTAAGTGTATCAAATTTCATGCCCAACAAGGTCTTTAAAAGGATTAAATTTTCTCCAGAAATGGCGTAATCGTTGGTGGGTTCATTTTCAAATTTTCCATCTTGAAGGTTAAAAAAATCACATTCTAAATGCATTTTTTCAGGATAAAACCCTAAGTATTTGGTGAGGTTTAGCAAAAAAAGCAAATGAAAATTTGAGTAATCTGAATGAGCATCTAACCAAAGTAAGGTGGTTTCTAAATAACTAAACAGGGTTTCGTTTTTTTCTTCTTCTTTTAAGGCATTAGAAAGCACTTCGGATAAAAACATAACCATGGCACTTTTTAAAATATTGGAGTGTAAACTACTGTATAGGTGGTTAATTTTAGCTTCTTTTATGGTTTGTAACGATTTGTTTGGTTGGTAAACCATAACCAATTGAAGTTGGGAAAGTAATTGAAAGTACGCCGTTTTATTGAGTCCTTTTCTGCTTTTTAAAACCCCATGTAACAAAAAACTTAAAACCCCATAATGTTCTGTATAGCATTTAATGATTAAATCGTTATCGCGATATCTTAATTTTGAAAGTACAATGGCCTTGGTGGTTGTAATCATTATCTAACAATCATGACCTTTAAGACCCGTGTTTCAAAGGTGTCCAGATCTGAAAGCATGATTAGATAAACTCCGGAAGCAACTATGTTGTTAGCAAGGTTTTTTCCATTCCAATACGCCGTGCCGCCATCAATTTCTAAGTTGTAACCTCTGTATCGTAAATTGGTTCTAGATTGGGCCTCTGCAACCAGGTTCCCTTCAATATCTGTAATTTTAATATTGACATTTTCTGAAATGTCTTTAATTTTTACTTTTTCTTCAACGATGTTAAAATTGGGTCGAACAGGGTTAGGATACACAAACGCCTTTAATAAATCTTCTTGAGGACTAGAACCTCCAGACAAAAATGACACCAATCCGTTTTCTGTTGCGATATACACAATCCCCGAAGCATCATCAATAGCGATATCAATAATATTTTCTGATGGCAATGGAGAATTTTCTTTTGTGAAATGAAAAATAGTTTTTTGTCCGTCGGAAGACAAATAAAACAGACCTGAACCAATGGTGCCTACCCATTTATTGTTAGAACCATCCACTTCTATGCTAGAGATATGTTGCTGAAAAAGAAGTTCTTTGGCAATGCCGTCTTCAAGAATGATAATCTCATCTACTTGAAGCTCATCTTCATTAAAAATTCCTGAAGTATTATATAGCACTCTTAACCCTCTAAAAGTTCCAATCCATAACTGATCTCTTTTGTCTAAAGCCAAAGCTGTAGCAAAGGTAAAAGGCATGTTTTGATCTTCTTTAAAAATTCCTTTTACCAAAGGGGTTCCGTTGTTTTCGTTAAATCCTATAACGCCAAAAGAAAATCCTGCAGCCATCCACTTTGTTTGGTTGTTGTCAATTACAATATCGGCAAAACCATTATTATCAAAAGCTTCTGGAATAATTTGATTTAATGCATAGGATTTCCATTGGTTGGTAGAGGGGTTGAAAGATTTTAAGGGTTCGTCAACTAAGCCAGAAGTAGTCCATAAAAGACCCGCGTCATCAAATTCAGAAACTCCAACACGCACGTCTATATAGCTTGCGTTATTGGGTAAAATTAATGATCTTAAGCCACTATTTGTTTGATTGTATAAAAAGGAAGGAACATCTTCATTAACTTCTAATAAGCCACTAAAAAAAGAGCTTATAAATACTTGATTGGTATTGTTTGGATTGACGGATATAGCATTTAAACATTTTGCATCAAAAACATCAAGAAAGGGCGTGTTTATCCAATCTCCGTTTTTTAAATGGCTAAACCCATAACTATCCAATGGATAAGGATTATAAAAGATGGTATAATCTCCAAAGGTAACCCAAAGATTATTAGAGGTTGCTTTAATGGCGAATGGTTTGTTTAATAAGGGGCCTTCTGGATGAATTTCTTCAAAAACAGCAAGCGATGATAGGCTTGCTTTTAAAACCCCAAAATCTTTAGATCCTATATATATAGCGTCTGAATGTATTGTAGCAGAAGTAAATGCGGTATTAAACTCACTATTTTGAGAAACTTGAGCAATATTATTAAAACTTGAATCATAAACATACCCATTACTTTTTGTTGTAATAACGAGGTTTTCTGAAACAGATTTAACATCTAAAACAGGGTTGTTGTATGCAAATAATTCGGTAAAAGCATCATTAACTACCTGATAGAGCCTATTATTAGTTCTAACAGCATACAAATTAGCTTCTACAGCTTCAACAGCAATAAAATCACCCGTAGTAACTGTTTGCCAATTTTGAAAATCAATTAAATTAGGGTTTGAAAGAAGTGCTTTCCTTAAGCCTCCGCCATTTTGACAAGCTGCATAAATATGATCTTGATCAATGGTTGTTTGTTTTACTACAATCTGGCTTCCTAAATCTCCAATAAAATAAGTGTCTCCAAACTCCAAGCGTTCAAGATTATACACCGAAATACCATAGTTGGTTGCTATATAAACCAAATTCCCAAAAACATTAAAATGATTGATTCTCTTGCTTGTTGGTGGAATGGTTACTTTATCAATAATATCCACAATAGTAATTACGCTGTCGTTATTATCAAAAACAATTTCTATTAACCCGTTTTCATAGCCAATAATTAACAATTCATAAACTTTACTGTAATAAATGGTTGATATTTGTTGCCCTGATAGTCCATTAATGGTTGTTATTTCCTTAATTTCTTTAGTTTGTACATCATAACTAAATATGGCATTATCGGCAGCAGCGTATATTTTGTTTTGACCCTGTACCACATCTTTAATATTGTAAAATGAGAAATGCCCATTCCATTGAGCAGAAAAATCTTGCGCAAATAAAAAAAAAGAACACAGAAAAAAGATTAAAACAATGACTCTTTTAAGCATAGGTAATTTTTAACTTTTCAAATATATTTATATCTAACGAGAATTACTCAAATATCATATAACTTAAATAAAAAAAAGCTTTCAGCGGATTTCTGAAAGCTTTAAAAAAATTAGAATCTGATTTTTAAACAATCCCTTGATCCAACATGGCATCGGCTACTTTTATAAAACCGGCAATATTAGCTCCTTTTACATAGTTTACGTAGCCATCTGCCTCGGTGCCAAATGTTAAACACGCCTCATGAATGGACGACATCATTTGATGCAATTTGGCATCAACTTCTTCACTTGTCCAATTAAGTTTCATGGCGTTTTGAGACATTTCCAATCCAGAAACGCCAACACCTCCAGCATTAGCTGCTTTTCCAGGTGCAAATGGCAATTTGGCATTGTGAAATGCTTCAATAGCTTCTGGGGTACAGCCCATATTAGAGACTTCAGCAATATATTTTACGCCATTGGCAATAAGCATGGTGGCATCGTCTCCGTTTAATTCGTTTTGAGTGGCACTTGGCATGGCTATATCACAAGGTACTTCCCATGGTTTTTTCCCGGGAATAAATTTAGCTTCTGGAAACTCCAATGCGTAAGGGGATACAATATCATTATTGGTAGCTCGTAGCTCCAATAAATAATCTATTTTAACAGCATCTAGGCCTCTTTCATCATAAATATAACCATCTGGCCCGGAAATGGTAACCACTTTTCCTCCCAATTCAGTTACCTTAATGGCAACACCCCAGGCTACGTTTCCAAATCCTGAAACACAAACTGTTTTATCTTTGAAGGTATCATTATTGATAACCAACATCTCATTTGCAAAATAGGTAGCTCCAAAACCAGTGGCTTCAGGCCGTATTAAACTTCCGCCCCAATTAAGGCCTTTGCCGGTAAAAACACCCGTATTTTCAATTTGAAGTTTTTTATACATTCCGTATAAATAGCCTATTTCTCGTCCGCCAGTTCCAATATCGCCAGCAGGCACATCGGTATTGGGGCCAATCATGCGCCATAATTCCAGCATAAAAGCTTGGCAGAAACGCATAATTTCTGCATCAGACTTTCCTTTTGGATTAAAATCTGAACCTCCTTTGGCTCCGCCTAATGGAAGCGTTGTTAAGGCGTTTTTAAAGGTTTGTTCAAATCCTAAAAACTTCAAAATACTTAGGTTTACACTTGGATGCAGCCTAAGACCTCCTTTATAAGGCCCTAGGGCATTATTAAATTGAATTCTATAGCCCAAGTTTACATGAACCTGACCTTGATCATCAACCCAAGAAACCCTAAACGTTAAAACTCGATCTGGTTCAACCAGTCTTTCAATAATTTTTGCGGCTTCATATTGTGGGTTTTCATTATAAATACTTTCAATAGATTCCAATACCTCATGGACTGCTTGAAGATATTCCTTTTCGCCTGGATGTTTTGTTTCTAGATTAGTAATTACGCTTTTTACATTCATAATAATTAAAAATAAAATAGTGAAAAATATATATTGCAAAAATACTTCTATTTAATTAAATTTTTATTGAAATAATAGGGTATTTTTTATGAAATTTTTAAAATTGGTCAAGTGTATTATCTTTGTGGTTTGTCTCCACTAAACCTTGAAAATTAAATTTATAGCGCTCTTATTACATAAATCCGCCAGGAGGCAAATCTGTCATTGAATTTTCAATAAAATCATGGTTTTTATTTATGGTAAAACCCTCTTTAAAAATGGCTGCCTTATTACTTTTTCCTTCAATAACAATGGTTAATGGCTCTTTAAAACAGATGTGTCTTAAATAATCATCCTCAAAACAGGCGTCTTGTTTGTTTAAATACTCCAAATCAAAAAACCCATCATTTATAAACGGATTGATGGTGAAATAGCCCACTTTAAACGAGGTTAAATTTTGAAAAAAGTGAGTTCCCTGACTTGGGTCAATTCTAAAATCATTGAGTCCGGCTTCAACAATGATTTTAGCCGAGGATATCTGAGACCAAATCACTGGAATTCCCAACCAAGAATCGCTCGAGCCCCATCGTCCGGGTCCTACTAAAATATATTGTTTGTTTTGCTCTTCGAATTTTTTGTTGATTTGCTCAACCGCGAGGGCTATTTGTCTGGTATTTGCAGGATTGAATGTTTCAGGTTTTATGTATACAAAATCCTTAATATGGCCGTAGGTTCCGTTTCCTAAGGCCGATTGTGAATAAATAATGGTGTCTTCAACATTAAAATCTTCAGGCAATTCATTTCTTGTTTCAATACTTTCAACAATGGGTCTTATTTGTAAAAAACTAAAAATTCTTGAAGTTCCTGGTGCAACATCAAGGTTTACGGCAAATTCAATTTCAATAGGGTTACGCATTTCGCGTTGGCCAATTCGCAATAAATCTTGTAAAATTTCTGGCAGAGGAAACGTGTTGTACTTTAAAACATTATCGAAGGTAATGACCCTCAAGCCATCATGTAAAACGCCTGGCCGAATGATGTTATTTTGCAAATCATAGGTTGAAGCTACATACTTTAACGAGGAATGATTTTTAGCTTCTCTAAGCGTAAATTTCTTTTTATTAATAGATTCGTTAATGGAGACTTTATAACTTTTTGGGTCCAAATCTAACCCATAAAAATACTGTTGTGTATCGCGTTGTGAAGAACCTGGCGAAGATAATTGAAGCACTTTTTTGGGATGATAAGGGGAAAATCTTAAGGTTTGGCCACCACCAACAATAATTTCACCCAATCCCAAAGCAATATTGGCCACGCCTTCGCTTGGATTTTCATCACCAACAGGATAAAAATTTATAGAACGTGCTACTCCTGATATATTGGGATAGTAAACATCTCCATAGGTTTTGCCTGTTAATTCCTGTAAAATAACCGCCATTTTATCTTCTTCAATGGTGTGAGATGTCAGCTTTAAATAAGCTTTACTACTCTGAAAAAACGCTGAAGCCATCACCGATTTTATGGCATTAGACACCATGTTTAACATGTCAACATTGTTGGTGTTGGGTATCATGTAGGTTGCAAAAACCCCTGCAAATGGCTGAAAATGAGAATCTTCTAATACGCTTGACGACCGCACAGCTATGGGTCTTTTAATAACACTAAGAAATACTTTGATATCTTCTAACACCCAATTGGGCAAGGGTTTTGAGATAAATGTTTTGAGAATCTCTTCATCATCATTTGATTGGGCAGCAAACCTGATTAGATCATGTTTTTCAATAAATTCATCGAAAACTTCGGTGCTAAGCACCACGGTTCTAGGAATGGAAATGTGAACCGTATCAAATTTATCAAAGAGTTTATGGCGTTTTAAAAAAGAATCAATAAAGGCCAATCCGCGTCCTTTACCTCCAAGTGCTCCATCCCCAATTCTGGCAAAACCTAAATATTCATCATATTTATCTTTATCAAATTTTACAATTACGCCTCTGGATCTATACACTCGATAGACTTTGATGGCTTCAATTAAATAGTCCCTGATTTGTTCAATATCTTGAAAATCGTCAAACTCCACTTTACTGAAAAGATTTGCTAGAGGGAATAACGCTCTTGATTTTAACCATTTAGAGTATTCGCTCCGTTTTGCGTGGTATTCAATAGCATCAAGCGTTACTATTTTTAGAGCTTTTTGAAATTGGCTTAAATCTTTAACAACGGCCAACACTTTCATTTGCACGGGATCCCAAAATTCAAAATCGCCAAAAGAAAAATATTTGGTAATGTAATTTTTTAAATCCGTTCCTAGTGTTTCAGAATGCTTATATAAAAATTTGCCTTTAAGTTCTAAGGTAATTGCTTCATTATGTTTATCTGATGATTGAATTAAAAATGGGAAATAGCGCTGTGAGCTGCGTACATATTTTAAAAATTCAAATCCGGCATTAGGATCTCTTTTGCCCTCTTTAAAATAATTTACATCCGAGATAACCCCTAAGAGATTGCTTTTATACTTTTCAAAATAAGTCAAGCCTTCTTCATAAGTAGTGGCCAATAACATTTTGGGCCTGCCTCTCATGAGCATCATACGTCTATGCTCGTTAAGGCCTTCAGACATGAAAGCATGGGTTTGCTTGAGAAGAATTTTATAAATAATGGGTAAATATCTTGAATAGAATTTTAGAGAATCTTCAACCATAAGAATGGCTTTAACGCCAATTTGATTGATATCTCTATTGGCATTCATTCTGTCTTCGGTCAATTTAATAATGGCCAAAAAAATATCGACATTTCCGTTCCAGTGAAACACAAAATCAATAATACCTTTATTTCCTTTTTGTAGTTTGCTTCTTAATTCAGACGAATAGAAGCTAAGTGCTGCAATAGGAATCTCTGGGAAGGCTTTTTTAATTTCCTTTGAAGTTTCGAAGGCGTTAAAATTACCAATATCTAACCAGGTAATAACCAAATCGATATTGATTTCATGCATTTGCTTAATGGCTCTTTTTGCAGAATTAGCATGAATAAAATTTGGCGGATATCTTAAGTTTAAGTCGGTATATTCATTAAAAATACGTTCATCAATCCTGCCGTCTTCTTCTAACATATAATAATCGTAGTTAGAACAAACAATAAGCACTTTATTGATTCTGTTTTGCATTAATTCATTAAATGCAACTTCTTCAAATTCATAATTTCTTAAATCGGGCAATGGATTTTTAAACATGTTATAAAGCAATTATTTTTAATGACAAGTTAAGATTTTGATTTTATCTGTTTACATTTATTTGTTATTTATTTGTCAGATAGAACACCTTGAACAATCATATTCTTATGTGTAAATGACATTTTAATGGGTGTTTCACATAATTGATAATATCATGAATATTACACAACCAATTATTTTTTGAGGTTACAATATCCCGTTTTTTGAAGCCTCATCATAAGCCATATTGAATATCATTAATTTACCCGGCTTTTTTACAACCCAAAACACATTCGTGCTGATAGTTTACACAATACCTTGAGCCAACATGGCATCTGCAATTTTAACAAAGCCAGCTATATTGGCACCTTTTACGTAATTGATGTATCCGTCTTTTTCTGTACCGTTTTCAACACAAGCTTGATGCACATCATTCATAATCTTATTTAAAGCTTTGTCCACTTTTTTTCTGCTCCAATTTAATCGCATTGAATTTTGAGTCATTTCCAGACCTGAGGTTGCAACGCCACCAGCATTGGAAGCTTTTCCAGGAGCAAACAATATTTTAGCCTTTTGAAACTCCTTAATGGCCTCATTTGTTGAAGGCATATTGGCGCCTTCGACCACACAGATGCATTGGTTTGCTATTAATTTTTTGGCATCAGCAACTTGTAATTCGTTTTGGGTGGCACATGGCATGGCAATATCTGCTACAACTTCCCACGGCGTTTTGCCTTTAATAAATGTTGCTGAAGGAAATGTTTTTACATATTCATGAATTCTGCCACGTTTTACATTTTTAAGGGTCATGATAAAGGCTAATTTAGCAGCATCAATACCTTCTTCATCATAAATATATCCAGATGAATCTGAAAGCGTTACAACCTTTGCTCCCATTTGTGTTGCTTTTTCACAAGCATATTGGGCCACATTTCCAGAACCAGATATTAGAACGATTTTATCTTTAAGAGTGTCATTTCTAGTTTTAAGCATATTAGCCGCAAAATATACGACACCATATCCAGTTGCTTCCGGACGAATTAAAGAACCTCCCCACGCCATGCCTTTACCTGTTAAAACTCCTGTAAATTCATTTCTCAGCTTTTTATACATGCCGTATAAATAACCTATTTCGCGTTCACCAACACCAATATCTCCGGCAGGCACGTCGGTATCAGGACCTATATGACGATATAGTTCACTCATAAAAGCCTGACAGAAACGAATAATTTCATTATCAGATTTTCCTTTGGGGTCAAAATCGCTTCCGCCTTTTCCTCCACCCATAGGCAACGTGGTTAAACTATTTTTAAATACTTGTTCAAACGCTAAAAATTTTAAAATACTCAAATTCACTGTTGGATGAAACCGCAACCCACCTTTAAATGGGCCAATGGCTGAATTCATTTGAATTCGATAGCCTCTATTCACTTGAATTTCTCCTGCATCATCCAGCCAACACACTCTAAAAATAATCACGCGCTCTGGCTCCACCATTCGAAGTAAAAGATTCTTGCCCGAATACTTTTTATGCTCATTAATATACGGAATTAAGGACTCAGCAACTTCCTCAACGGCTTGTAAAAACTCGGGTTCATGCCCGTTTCTAACTTTTACAAGTTCTAAAAATGCTTCAATATTATTTTTCATTCAAATGAATTTAGGTAGTTATTTAAGGATTTCTTAATATTGTTAAACAAAGATAAGATATCTTTAAAAAATGGCTTTAAATTATTGAAATTTTGCAATAAATAATTTTTTATTAAACTAAGCGTTTTTATAAAGATTTGTTACTTGATTCTGTTTTTATATATTTGTGTAGTTAATGCCTCAAAAAAACAAACCTTTTTATGCTTAACTTGAAACATTTAGCTTTTGCTTTTTTCTTGTTTACTGCAAGTCAAACAGCGTATTCTCAATTAGGCTTTTCTCATGAAATAGGCGTAATAGCGGGTCCACTAGAATTTCGATCAGATTTTGGTAGCAGAAATGAATTTGAAACAAACTTTGGTAATTCAGGTTTTGGAATTGGTATTGTTCACTATATTAATTTTGCTTACAGGGCAGACTGTAATTGCTACACGACAGACACATATTTTAATGATCATTTTAAATTAAGAAACGAGATTTCTTATAATAAAACCAATCTTGAACATCTTGGTTTTTGGGTTCAACCCGATAAAGTAAGTACTCAGGCCGAACAGCTTAGGGCACATAAAGGTGTTGCTAATAACTTTGATATAGGAACTCAAATAGAATTTTTTCCTTTAAGCATTCGAGATTTTCAAGGTTTTGCATACAGATTTGCTCCTTTTGTAAGCTTAGGGATTCATTTTACATCTTTTAACCCTAAAGTAAGTACCACTTTTGCAAATCCAAACCCTGATGCTGTTGGTGATATTTTAGATCAAACAAATTTTTACTCTTTCTGGTTTGATAACTTTACGCCAGGCGTGGATACTTTCCCCATAAGAGAGCAATCTGGGACTACTTGGTCTACTGTAACAAGTATAGGTGTTCGATATAAGCTTAGCAAGCTTTCAGATTTAATGTTAGACCTAAGATGGCAATATTACTTTAACGATTGGGTTGATGGATTAAATCATACCTGGAGGGGTTATAATAAAAATAATGATTGGTTAGTCTGGTTAAATTTTGGTTACATTTATTATTTAGATTAACCTCATAATCATAATAAAACCTTATTCTAAAGCTTGTTTTAAATCGGCTATTAAATCATCAATATCTTCTATCCCTACACTTAATCTTATTAAAGAATCTACTACACCTGTATTTTCTCTTTCGGCTTTAGGAATGCTTGCGTGCGTCATACTTGCTGGATGACCACAAAGAGACTCTACGCCTCCTAAGGATTCGGCCAAAGTGAAAAGCTTTAGTTTTTCCACCACGTTAATAGCTTCTCTATAATTATTCCCTTTAGTTGTAAACGACAGCATACCTCCAAAATCTTTCATCTGAGATTTAGCTATATGATGATTTGGATGATCTTCAAACCCTGGCCAAAAAACTTTTTCAACCTTTGGATGCGTTTTTAAGAATTTGGCAACCTCTTTGCCGTTTTCACAATGCCGTTGCATTCTAACATGAAGCGTTTTAATGCCTCTTAAAACCAGAAAACTATCTTGTGGCCCACAAATAGCGCCACTAGCGTTCTGAATAAAATATAATTTATCTGCTAATTCTTTGTCTTTAACCACGAGTGCTCCCATGACCACATCGCTATGACCACCTAAATATTTAGTAGCTGAATGCATCACAATATCGGCACCTAAATCTAGTGGTTGTTGTAAATAAGGTGTGGCAAACGTATTATCAACGGCCAACATCAATTGATGTTTTTTTGAAATATCAGAAACTTTTTTAATATCAATGATATTCATCATGGGATTTGTAGGTGTTTCTACCCAAATAAGTTTTGTGTTGATATTTATATATGTTTCAATATTTGAGGCCTTTTGCATGTCTACAAAATGAAACTTAATGCCAAAATTTTGAAATATTTTAGTAAAAAGCCTAAAGGAACCTCCATATAAGTCATTGGTTGAAATTACCTCGTCACCAGGATTTAATAGCTTCATAACAGCATCAATGGCAGCAAGTCCAGAGGCAAAAGCCAATCCAAAATGGCCGTTTTCAATACTTGCAAAGGCATTCTCTAAGGCATGACGTGTTGGATTATGGGTTCTGGAATACTCATACCCTTTATGTCCTCCAGGAGTGGTTTGAGCATAGGTGCTAGTTTGATAAATTGGCGGCATGATTGCGCCATAAGCCACATCATGTTCTTGACCACCATGAATGGTTTTAGTATTAAATTTCATTCTTATAAGCTTTTATACAAATGTAGTTTATAATTCGGTGTATTCAAATGCAATAATTATCTTTAATGTATGTTAAACTATAACAAATGAATAACCATAAGTTCCTTATAATAATTACCTGTTTTTTGCTTTTTCAAACTTGCAAAGAAGAATCCTTGATGTCTTTTTCTGAAATTAATATTACCACGGAAAACAATACCTTGGTTGACATTAATATTCCGAAAGCATCGGGCAATGAAAGTATTGCTAACGCAATAAATTCAGAAATATCCAATATCATTATACAAGAATTAAATATTGGTGATACCAATGACAGCACTTCCTTAACCATTGAAGAAAGCATCAATTCCTTTAATAGAGAATATCTTGCTTTTATAGATGAATTCCCAGAAAGCAATCAGGCTTGGGAAGCGCTAATAGATGGCGACGTTATTTTTCAATCAGAAAATATCATCACCATTTCATTAACCTCTTACATCAATACAGGTGGCGCTCACGGTATTCTGCAAATTTCTTTATTAAATTTTGATGCGGTTTCTGGACACCGAATCCCAAACCAGAATTTGTTTAATAATCAAGAAGCGTTCACAAATCTTGCAAAAACTTTTTTTGATAACACCGTTGAAGATAAAACCTTGCTTTTTGATCCCGATAATTTTAAACTTCCTGCCAATATGGGTTATAGCGATGATGGTCTTCTTTTACTATATAATGTTTACGAAATTGCTCCTTATGTAACTGGCATTATAGATTTTACCATTCCTTATGAGAAAATAGAGGCTTACTTAGTTTTTGATAGCTCTAGATAATGCCATGACATAGCCCAAATGAATGCCTTCATGAAATAATATAAACTGAAAGGCATCATCTATATTTATTAAGATGTTTCCAGTCGTTGAAACCGTGTATTCATGGAAGTTTTTAAAAAGGTTATCATCAAAATCCTTTTTTGTTTGTTCTATGGTATCAAACAGCAATTTTTTTATTTCATCAACTTCTTTTTGTGATACAAACCCTTCAGGCTTGGTGCCTTTCATGTATTTTGCAATCAAGGTTTCACTTACCATCATTGGCAAACCCGATAATTTATAGGCTAATAATTGTTGCGTCACTACAATATGACCAACGTTCCAAATGATATTATTATTAAATCCTTGAGGTATTTTGTTTAAATCTTCAAGAGCCGTTTTTTCTAAATACTTATTAAAAAAAATCCTTGTGTTGGTTAAAACTTCTAAAGAAAAATGCATGTCATTATTTTTTTCATAAATATACTTTTAAAAGCAATAAATACTTTATTTTGTAATCTATTTTTATTGAAAACAAACATATGAAAAAGGTTTATTATTTAAAAACATGCAGCACTTGTAGTAGAATTTTAAAAGAACTGAATCTTTCTTCAGATTTTATTTTACAAGACATTAAAACTGAAGAAATAACTGTAAAACAACTGGAAGACATGAAACATCTGACTGGCAGTTATGAAGCGCTTTTTAGTAAAAAAGCCAAACTTTACAAAGAGATGGATTTAAAAAATCAGCGCTTAGCGGAGCGAGATTTTAAGCATTATATCTTGCATCATTACACATTTTTAAGTAGACCTGTCATTATTTTTGGAAACCAAATATTTATTGGAAATTCCAAAAAAGTGGTTGAAAACGCTAAACATGTTATTCAGAATAATAGCTAAAGTGATTTTTTAATTGCTTAAATCGTCTTACTTTTACAATAGACTAATTACAATATTTTATTTCGTAACAAATAACATCCATTTCACTAGAATATCTCTTTTAATATCTTTAAAATGAAACAAAAAATTTTTAGTTGTCTTTTGGTATTATCGTTCTTAAACGTCGCCAATGCTCAATCGTTAACGTCTCCAGACGAACATTTAACGATGACATTTGAATTATTACATGATGGCACGCCTTCTTACAGTCTTACTTATAAAAACAGAGCTGTCATTAATCCGAGCAAGCTTGGTTTGGAACTAAAAGATGATGCCAGATCGTTGTTGGATGGTTTCACTTTAATAGATACTAAAACTACCTCTTTTGATGAAACCTGGCAGCCCGTTTGGGGAGAAGTTTCTTCCATAAGAAATCATTATAACGAACTGTCCGTTACCTTAAGTCAAAAAGAAACAGAAAGATTGGTCATCATTCGCTTTCGCTTATTTAATGATGGTCTTGGTTTCAGATATGAATTTCCTGCCCAAAAAAACCTTGTGTATTTTACCATCAAAGAAGAAAAAACGCAATTTGCCATGACCGGAGACCACACTGCTTATTGGATTGCTGGAGATTATGATACTCAAGAATATGATTATACAAGCTCCAAACTTTCTGAAATAAGAGGCCTCATGAATGAAACTATCACCGGAAATGCTTCACAAACCTCGTTTTCCCCAACGGGTGTGCAAACGTCTTTAATGATGAAAACTAACGATGGTCTCTATATTAATTTACACGAAGCTGCCTTAATTAATTATGCTTGTATGCATCTTAATTTAGATGATAAAAATTTAATTTTTGAATCTTGGTTAACTCCAAATGCAAATGGAGATAAAGGCCATCTGCAAGCACCTTGTGAATCGCCATGGCGAACTATTATAGTCAGTGATGATGCACGTGACATTTTAGAATCTAAAATGACTTTAAATTTAAATGAGCCTTGTAAGATTGAAGATACATCATGGATAAAACCCGTAAAATATATTGGTGTTTGGTGGGAAATGATTACTGGAAAAAGTTCTTGGTCTTACACTAATGAATTTCCTTCGGTACAGTTAGGCATCACCGACTTTTCAAAAGCTAAACCAAACGGAACCCATGCCGCCAATACAGAACATGTTAAAACTTATATTGACTTTGCAGCTAAGCATGGTTTTGATGCTGTTTTAGTTGAAGGTTGGAATGAAGGTTGGGAAGATTGGTTTGGGCATGCCAAAGACTATGTGTTTGATTTTGTAACGCCTTACCCAGATTTTGATGTTAACGACATTCAACAATATGCAACATCTAAAGGCATAAAAATGATTATGCATCATGAAACATCAGGTGCCATAAGAAATTATGAACGCCATTTAGGCCAAGCTTTCCAATTTATGAAGGATCATGGTTATGATGCTGTAAAAACAGGCTATGTAGGGAATATTGTTCCCGTTGGCGAATACCATTACAGCCAATGGACCAACAACCATTACCAATATGTGTTGGAAAAAGCCGCTGACTATGAAATCATGATTAACGGACACGAAGCCGTTCGTCCTACAGGAATATGCAGAACTTACCCTAATTTAATTGGAAATGAATCTGCCAGAGGCACAGAATATCAGGCTTTTGGTGGTTCAAAAGCAAATCATGTCACCATTCTTCCTTTTACAAGATTAATTGGTGGCCCAATGGACTACACACCAGGCATCTTTGAAATGGATATCAGTACATTCAGCCCAAACAATAACTCACACGTTAATAGTACCATAGCTAACCAATTAGCATTGTATGTTACCATGTACAGTCCCTTGCAAATGGCGGCAGATTTACCCGAACACTATAATCGTTTCCCTGACGCTTTTCAGTTTATAAAAGATGTGGCAGTAGATTGGGACGAAAGTAAATACCTAGAAGCAGAACCTAGTGAATACATCACGGTTGCCCGAAAAGCCAAAGGAACAAACAACTGGTTTGTTGGCAATGTAAATGGAGAAACCCCAAGAACCTCAAAAATTAGTTTTGATTTTCTAGACAAAGGAAAATCATATGAAGCCATCATTTATGCCGATGCAAAAGAGGCTCATTTTAAAACCAATCCGCAGGCCTATACCATCAAGAAAATAAAAGTAACCAACAAATCCGTATTAAGTCAATTTTCTGCACCAGGTGGCGGTTATGCAATAAGTATCATTGAACAATAATAATGAAAATAATTTAGGCTCCATAGTTCAAGGGATAGAACAAAAGTTTCCTAAACTTTAGATCCAGGTTCGAATCCTGGTGGAGTCACTTATTTTTACAAAAAATTTTATACCCTTTAAACTAAAACAGCAACAATAACATGGTAAGCACAATGCCTGCTAAGGCGTAGTAAACCCCTTTTCTAAAAACAGTGGTCGACGGCATAAACATCCAAAAAGAGGAAAGGACAAAAAACAGTAAAGACAAGCCAAAAAAGATGTTTAAAAAAAATAAGGTGTCAGAAGATTTTGCCTTATGTAATTTGGTCATTTTATCCAACACCACAGGCAACTCTTTAATTTTATAGTGTATCTCTCCAGTTGTTTTATTATAGACGCCATCTTTAAAATACAGGTAGTCACCTTCTTCCCTATCTGCTTTAAAGCCTCTTATATTAAGGGTTTTACCTAATTCTTCATCAGATAGATTTGATTGAATGGTTTTGTCAATTTGTTTTTCTTGTTTTAAAAAATCAGAATCTCTAAAAATCAAGGTTATGCCACTTAATGCATATACAAACATGATACCCACTAAAAAGAACCCTAAATATCTGTGAATAATTCTCATTTTTAAACTTACCCTTCTGTTTTTAATCATGATTTTTTGTTTTTGATAACTATTTAAACACCGGTTGTTTGACTACTTCATTTTTAAAAAGTTTAATGTGTTTTAAAAAAAAAGAATTCCCTTTAAATATTTATTAAATTTAATAGAAGAATATTAGCTTTGTTCCTTATCAAATAGCATTTAATAGGCAATGAAAAACAAGGCTTTATTTTCAATCATAAGAGAAACCTGCAAAAAAAAAGGAATTAACGGAAAATCCGATCAAGCTTTTATAGACAGGTTTATTGGAAATGCTTCGTTACTTTATTATTTATTTTCTCAACTCTATTCAAAAAGAGAGGATTTTAATGCTGTATTTACTGAAATGATTGCATTAATTATTGACACCTATAAAGAGCGAGATCTCGTTTTTTTAAATAGAGATGAAGAAAAACAAAACAAGGGAACTTGGTTTTTAAGCCATGAACTTGTAGGAATGAGTTTGTATGTTGATAGGTTTGCAGGTACTCTAAATGATATGCCTGCTAAAATTGAATATCTTCAAGATCTTGGTGTTAGTTTAGTACACTTAATGCCACTTTTTGAGAGCCCGGAAGAAGCCAGCGATGGTGGGTACGCAGTTTCTAATTATAAGGTTATTGATAAACGGCTTGGAACTATTGACGATTTAAAAATCTTTCAGCAATCGCTACAAGAAAAAGGCATGTATTTAATGATTGATATGGTTCTCAATCATACCTCAAACCAACATGAGTGGGCGCAAAAGGCTCGTCAGGGCAATGCTTATTACCAGGATTTTTATTACACTTATGATGACAGAACCATTCCAGATCAAATGGAAACTAGTATGCAAGAAGTCTTTCCAGAAAGTTCTCCCGGAAGTTTTTCTTATGATGATGAAATGAACAAATGGGTTATGTCTGTATTTCATAATTACCAATGGGATTTAAATTTTACCAATCCGCAGGTGTTAAAAGCGATGTTAAGTAATATCTTTTTTTATGCCAATTTAGGTATTGATATTTTACGAATAGATGCTCCTGCTTTTATTTGGAAACAAATGGGAACTTCTTGTCAAAATTTACCTGAAGCCCATACCATTTTACAATTTATAAAAGTTGCCTTAGAAATTGCAGCTCCAGGCATGGCTATACTCGGAGAAGCTATTGTGGCGCCTAAACAAATCATGGATTACTTTGGCAAAGGCTATTTTACAAACCATGAATGCGATATTGCATATAATGCAACTCAAATGGCGCTTCAATGGGACGCATTGGCAACTACAGACACCAGAAACATGATAGCCAATCAACATGTAATCCTTCAAAAACCATTGGGAACAACTTGGGTAAATTACACGCGTTGCCATGACGATATTGGATTGGGTTTTGAAGATTATTATATAGAACAAGTTGGTTACAACCCATATCTTCACCGAGAATACCTTAAAAACTATTTGGGCGGTCGTTTAGTAACAAGTCCTTCTTCTGGCGATTTATTTGGAGTTAATCCTAAAACCAACGACGCTAGAATTTCAGGAACTTTAGCCTCTTTGTGTGGTTTGGAAAAAGCCATGCAAAAACACGATGAACAGGCTATTCAAACCTCTATAGAAAAAATTCTATTAATGCAAGCTAACAGTATTTTTTTAGGTGGTATTCCTATGATTTTTTATGGTGACGAATTTGGCTATACCAACGATTATTCCTATCTAAAAGATCCAGGAAAAAGCTATGATAACCGATGGATGCACAGACCCATAATTGATTGGAAAAAAAACGCAAAAATTAAGCAAAAAGACACCATAGAGCACAAGGTGTTTAATGGTTTACAGACATTGCTAAGTATTAGAAAGCGTTATGAAATCTTTTCAGATTATAATAACTTAGAATGGTTGGAATCTCACAACCGAGCTATTGTTGGTTTTAAAAGAACCTTGAATGACACCTGTGTGTTTTGTTTATTTAATTACAGTCCAGAACCACAAACATTAACGCATTACGTGTTTAATTCTGTTAGAAATAAGGTTAAAAAATTTACAAACTTGATGGATAACGCTTCCATTAAAATTGGAAATGATCAAGAACATCTTTTATTTAAACCTTATCAATATTTTGTGCTATTTGCAGAATTTAAAAACCATTAGGATTTGTGTGTGACATTTTTAAAAGCTTCTTTTTTTGATGATATAAAAATAAATGTTTGCTCTTTTTTCAAAGCCTAATCTCTTGTATATTTAAGTGGCTTTGAAATAGTTTAATTCTACCCTATAAAATTATTAAAATACTGAATCATATTGTTTTAATTTAAAAAATTTTGTTATAAAATTTTATCTGTAAAATTTCTATTTTTTGTACTTTTTCAAGTGAATAATGTTATCCCATTATATGACTAGAGAAGAGAAAATTCATTATATTTAACTGGTGATTGGATATAAATCTTACACTTTATTTTAAAAAATTTTAAAACAAACCAAACTATTAACCAATTAAATTAGTGTCTTATGGATTACAAAAAATCAATTATTAATCTGGTCGTTAGCTTACTTTTATCTCCTGTTATTGTTTATTTGGTATTAGGTGCTGCCCGAATGGCAGGATCTACCTATGAAATGACTCATGGAGAAACTTTTATAATTTGGCTTCTTATGGCCATTGTAATCAACTTGTCAATAACAAAAAAATAAAAGTTAATAACTAAAAGAAGCCGTCTCAAATTTTAGTAATGAACGGCTTCTTTAAGCTATAAATCAATTTGGAGATTCTATTTAATAATTAATTTTTTTGTTGCAGTACGTCCATCAATAGATACTTTTAATAAATATAATCCAGCGTTAAGAGATTTAACATCTAAAATATCAGAGTTTAATTGAGTTTTGAGCACTGTTCTTCCCATGACATCAAATAATTCAACATTTTTAGCTTCGGTTAAAGTAGAGTTAATAGTTACAATACCATTATTTACAGGATTAGGGTAAATAGATAATTCTGATTTAGAAAAGTCTTTATTTGATAATGTTGCATCTGCAAAAGGGTATGGGCAACTACCAGACTGTGTGGTTGTTGAACCATCTGTACATTGTGCTGCACCATAAGTCCAAACGCCTAATTCTTTATATACCCATGCATCTTCATAGTATTGATAATTAGGACAAACTGTTGTGGTTCCATCTGCTGATGGAGCGCAATCAATGTCTCCAAATGTTTCAATTACTATTGGAGATGTAATAACATTGCCAAATAGTTCAATAGCGTCATCACCATTTTGAGTAGCAACAGTAGATTCTATTACAATATCAAATTGATTTAAATTTACAAAATATGCTGTCATTGCCGCAGTTGATCTGGGAAGGAAAATATGAGTACCTGCTGTAACAGATTGTGATGGGAAAGTGTATTCTAAGCCATCTGTGCCCCCTCCATTATTAGCGACTCCAATACCATAGTCACTTAAATCAGAAATATCATCATTTGCATACAGATGCAATGCTTTGCCATCGCTTGCTCCCGATGGAACGGTAAAATCAATAACACCTTTTAACTCTAATGGTGCAGAAGCTAAATAACAAGAGCCATAGACATCGCTTTTTATATCATCACTTCCAGCTGCTATAAAAACACGATTAGCGTAATTAGCATTATCAGTATTAAATTCACCAGCATTTATTCTATCCGCACAATCACCACCAGCTGCTGAGGCAATTAAATTTTCTTGTACAGCGTTACTTGTGCCATCAGCATCCGTAATGACCCATAAATATTCAAAATCTGATTGAGTTTCGCCTCCACCACTAAATATGGTAACCGTCCATGTATTATCCAATCCATTGGATATAGCTACAGGTCCACCAATTGGGTTCCATCCCCAAAAATTACCTGTCATTCTAACAGCTTGTGTTCCAGCAGGAACCTCTACTGTAAATGTTGCCGGTTCTTGAGCAAATACTCCAAAACAGCTTGCAAAAAATAAAATGTAAAGTTTTTTCATAATAATTGTATTAAGTTTAGTTAATAGGTTTAAAAATCAAAGACTTGGGGAGGCGTCTTAGCATAGAGGATATTACCGAAAGTGATTACGTGACAAATTCAAATATAATAAATGTTTCTATTCATACTAATGCTTTTTTTACATTCAAATTATTGATGGTCAGTTAAATATTGTTTAAACTCCAGAGAATTACATATGGCATTGTCCTTAATTCCTCAACCATTATTTGAATTCCTATTTCATCATAGTTAATTTAGATTTAGTATTAAATTTTTACTTTTTTAATTTGAGTTTCATTTTTCTCAATAGACAAATAACCTGTATCTCATCTATAATAGTTCCATAATGGATTCTCCTACTTGAGTTGTTGTTAAACGTCCACCAATATCTGGTGTGGTTTTATTATCTTCTGTTATTTGTTCTATGCAGGCAAACAAATGAGCAGCAGCTTCTTTTTCACCCAAATGCTCCAACATCATCACACAAGACCAAATGGTTGCAATAGGGTTGGCAATATTTTTCCCATAAATATCTGGAGCACTTCCATGCACAGGCTCAAACATGCTTGGATATTTCCTTTCTGGGTTTAGATTTGCGCTAGGGGCAATTCCCATACCACCGGTACAAACAGGGCCAAGATCAGAAAGAATATCACCAAATAAGTTAGAGGCCACAATAACATCAAACCAATCGGGATTTTTTACTACTTGAGCACATAGTATATCAATGTGGAATTTGGAGGTGTTAACAATAGGGTTTTGTTTTGAAATATTTTCAAAAATATTGTCCCAATAAGTCATGGAATGAATAATCCCATTTGATTTTGTAGCGCTCGTTAGTATTTTTTTTCGCTGATGCGCCAGTTCAAAGGCATATTTCACAATGCGTTCTGTCCCTTTTTTACTAAAAAAACTATGTTGTATCACCATTTCATTTTCCGTATCCGGATATATGATACCTCCTAAATTAGAGTATTCTCCTTCTGAATTTTCTCTAACTATTAAGTAGTCAATGTTTTTCTTTTCTTTCAAAACACCATGAATCCCTTTAAGGGACTTAACCGGTCGTAGGTTTACATACTGGTCAAAGGCTCTTCTTATAGGGATGAGTAAACCCCATAATGAAATATGGTCAGGAACGTTGGGCATCCCTACGGCTCCCAATAAGATAGCATCACAATCAGCAAGTTTCTTCATCCCGTCCTTATCCATCATGGCACCATGTTTCAGGTAATAATCACAGGAATAATCGAAAAATTTAAATTTGAATTGGAAGTCAAATTTTTCCGATAGTTTTTCTAAAACTTTAAGTGAAACGGGAACGACTTCTTTTCCGATACCATCGCCTGGAATAATATTTATTGTGTATTTATTAGGCATTGATTTTGTTTAAAACGGGTTCTCAAATGCGTTAAAATCCCAAAGACTCGGTAATACAAAATAGACCATTACCAGAACCAATAAGATAGAGATGACATTCATTACAATTCCAACCCTTACCATATCAGAAATTTTTAAGTAATTTGACCCAAAAACGACTGCGTTGGGTGGTGTAGCTACAGGCAACATAAAAGCACATGAGGCCGCTAAAGTAGCACCAACCATGAGTAAATAAGGATGTACATCGAGCATAATTGCAGTTGGGGCTAGTATAGGTAACAACATAGCTATAGTGGCCAAGTTAGAGGTGATTTCGGTTAGGAAATTAACAACCGTTATAACTACCAAGAGAATGATAAATATTGAAAACCCATTAAGGTGAACCATCTTTTCAGCAATAAAAGTAGCTAATCCACTAGCTTGAAAACCTGAAGCAATAGCCAAGCCACTTCCAAAAAGTAATAAAATCCCCCAGGGTAACTTTACAGCGTCTTCCCAATGCATTATTTTTTCGTCCTTGTCAGGTGAACTAGAATTGAATATAAACAAAGAAACCCCAGCGATAAGAGCAATGATAGAATCATCAAGGTCAGGTAAAAATATATTTAAGAAAAATGATCTTGATATCCAGGAAAAACCAGTGAGAACAAAAACAAACAAAACTATTTTTTCTTCATAACTCATCTTTCCCAAATGTCTAAGTTGTCTTTTGATTTCAACCTGACCCTCCTCAAATTCTGTTTGTTGAAACTTAAATGCCACTCGTGTTAAATATACCCAAGAGACAAACAAAAGCATGAGCGAAATAGGAAGTCCAAACTTAATCCAGTCCAAAAAACTAATCTCTATGCCATACAATTCTTGTACTATACCAGCAAAAACAAGATTTGGTGGTGTTCCAATCAAAGTAGCTAACCCACCAATAGAGGCACTAAATGCAATAGAAAGCATCAAGGCTTTGCCAAATATTAGGTTTTCATCTTCAGGTGTGCTTTTTAAGTCTTTCATTTGTTTGACAATAGCGATACCTATGGGTAGCATCATCACAGCAGTTGCGGTGTTTGATATCCACATGGATAAAAAAGCCGTGGCAATCATAAAACCTAAAATTATTTTTCGCACATCAGTACCTATCAAATTAATGATGTTTAAAGCAATACGTTTGTGCAAATTCCATTTTTCAATGGAAAGCGCCAGTATAAAGCCTCCTAAGTAGAGAAAAATATACCTATGCCCAAACGACGCTGTGGTATCATCCAAAGGCAATGCCCCTGAAAGTGGAAAAAGAATAATGGGTAATAACGACGTGGCAGCAATGGGCATAGCCTCAGTAATCCACCATGTTGCCACCCATAGAGTGCATGCCAACACCGCATTTCCCTGATCTGAAAGCCCGTCTAAATTTAAAGCATATCGGGTTAATATGAATAATGCTGGCCCTAAAAACAGCCCTATTTTTTTTGTATTCAAAATTTGATTTGTTTTTTTATTTGAATCATTAATTATTCAACAATTGAGTTAACAATGATTTAAACTCAGGCGACGTATAAATCGCTGAACCGTTATGTGAAACACCTTGTGCAATCGTTTTTTTATGATTGTGGTTGGGGTATTTTAGGCCCATATATAAATACATATTTTCCCCTCTTTGATAGCGTGATGAACCAGAAAGAACCGCTTCGCAGTCTGTCGTATTTAACTCACTGTCACTTCCAGAACCATTTCCCAATAAATATGTGATACTTCGATTCACGAATCGATCATTAAATACAGTTTTGTCTAAAACATTTACGTAATCAGGTGCAAGCTCATATCCAAAAGGCCAAAATTGCAGCCCGTTACAGTTAGTTGGGGTATATAAATTATTGGTTTGTTCATCAATCCGCTCATTTGTGGGATAATAGAAATATTGGCTTTCACTTACTATATATTCAAAATGAATATCGGGATGTGTTGATTCGGAGCGATTGCCAGCCGCATAAGTATGAACAAAACGCCCACCCGAAGATTGACCAGTAATTATGATTTCATTTAATACAGGAAAGAAATTTTTATCTGCCAAACGATTGATAAGAATGTCCAAAACCTCAAAGGAACTTATTTGAGTAGTTCCATTGGATGTTTTCCCATCTCTGTACCCCAAAGAACTCCAGTAAAGATCACCACTTGAGACGGCACTCGATTTGAAGTCAGGTGCAATTAAGACTGTTTTTTCAGAAATGTTCAAAGCCTCTAAGGTTGTGGTCATGTAACTGTAATAATCATCTGGGTTTATTGAAGCTCCGTGCACTACAATAACTGCTTTTTCTAGATTTTGCCATTTAGCATTTTCTTCATAAATGGGGTAATTGGCATAAAAGTCAAAATTTCCTTGTCCCGTAGTATGCGAAATAAGTGTAGATTGTAAACAATCCGCTGTATTTAAACATGGAGGTCTTTCATAAATGGTGTCATCTATTTGAGTTTTGAAACTAAAATTTATAGGTTTTGTGAGAACCCCTCCATTTATCCCAATAGCACCTTCTAGCATAACTTCATAACTACTAGCATAATCAAGATTAAGCAATACTTCAACAGCTGATGAATTATTCATATATTCGATGGCAGCTATTGTGAATCCAGATGACGAATTAATTTTCAATGCCTGTTCAAATGAAGCAGCATCAAGACTTCTTGAAAAAACAAACCTTAATTTTGGATTGATGCTGATATTATCTATCCCAGAGGTAATTTTACCACCTTCAATCGTTAACGAAAAAACATTTATTTCCCTAAAAACATATTCATTGGAGTCGTTAGAACAACCTGTAAACAAAAGCAAGAGAAAAACCGAAACAAATAATTTATGTAAATACATATATTAGAATTTAAAATTAATTACAAAATGGATAAGGGCAGCTTGAACTGCTATTGTCTGTGGCTGTTGCAGCACAATCCAAAGCCCCATTGATCCAAGCTCTTGCAGTTTTGTACGCCCAAGAACCTGCGTATTCCCAAGACTGACCTGTTCCATCAACATTGGCGTCGCCAAAAGTTTCAATAACATTACCCTGGTAGAAAAGTTCAATGGCATCATCACCATTTTGAGAGACAAAATCATCTTGTAAAACAAGATCAAAGTTGTTATAACAGTTACCATAATACGTTGCTATGGCTGCTGGAACTCGAGCAATTAGTATTTGATCACCTTCAGAAACGGACACTGCCGGGAAGGTAAATTCAACACCATCAGTTCCACCTCCATTATTAGCAACACCTAACCCGTATTCACTTAAGTCAGAAATATCTCTGTTTGCCCTTACATGAATGGTTTTGCCATCATTAACTCCGGCACCACTCCAAACCATAGCTGTTACTCCTTGCAGTTGTAATGGACTGCAGAAAGGGTAAGCAGCTGTAGAAGTTGCATTAGTGGCTCCCGCATTAACGACAGCTCCTGCTCCAGCGTAAATCCATTGGCCATCTAATTTGTAGGCCCAAGAGTCCGTATATTCCCAAATCTCACCTGTACCGTCAACACCTGGTTCTCCAAAATACTCAATAGCAGTTCCTTCTTTATAAAGTACAAAAACATCGTCACCATTTGCTGTCATTTTGGTAGTTTCAAATACAGTAAATGAGTCAAAACAAGACTCAAAATAGGCCTGTGCATTTGCTAAATCTATATCGCGGACAATAAAAAGTTGATCTCCTGCAGAGGCTGAGGACCCAATAGGAAATGTAAATTCAATATCAGCTGGGTTTGGCACAGCCCCATTACTGGCAATTTCAACACCATAGACACTCAAATCGGCGATGTCTGCAAGAACCGATAAGTGAACAGCTCTTACTTGACTGGATGTTCCGTTATACGATTGTAGCTCCATAACTCCTTTAAACTCTAGTAAAGGAGCCTCATCAATCAAGTTTAAGGTTAAAGCCCCTGAAGTTGAAGGTACACTATTGACTAAATTATCAACATCAATGATTATAGTCTCTGGACTTTCAGTTTCAATATCTACCAAACTTGAAATCAAAATAGTAGCAGAAGTTTCTCCGGCTGGAATAATCAAACTGGTTTGGTCAATAGTGTAATCCACATCTAGTTCCGCTGTACCGGACAGGACAATATCAAAACTTACGTCTTCAAGTATACTTGCACTCAATGAGGCCGTAAGAGTTAAATCTTCTCCTTCAAAAAAATCAGTACTTTCGACTGAGATTGATAAAACTGGAGGCACAAATGCTTTTGTAGAAAACAGTAACTGATAATCTGCAATTGAAGATTCATCCCCAGCTCCATAGGTTCCTTTTGGCAAAGAAAGAGTATAATTTGTTTCATATTCTAAAGGACTGTTAAAACCAATTGTGATAAAAGAGTTGGTCTCATCATAGGAAAGCGTATAATCAATAGCAGGAGAAATAGATATTGCTGTTTCAAACGCCGTTTTGTTTACGCCATGGGAAAAAATCAATTCCATTTGACCCAGTGGATCAAAATTAGCAATCGATCCTGTTATAGCATTTCCATTATAATTTACTTTAAGAACGCGAAAGTCATTTGTAATAGGATATGTTTCATTAATGTCGTTATTTTCACAAGAAAAATATGTTAATATGGCGGTGCTTGCTATAAGCAACAACAGTAGAATACTTTTAAATTGTTTTTTCATTTTATTATTAATTTAAACGAGTTTTAAAATCATAATCATCAACCAACTGTTGCAAAAAATCGGAATTTTCTTGACTTAAAAACAGCAGCCAGAATTTTTGTCCGTTTTTGTCAACAGAAGTTATACGCTTCGGAATATCAGTTGTTTTTTCGTTGGTAAAATATTTAAAAAAGGTTAACCCATTGAGGTAGGTTCCATGTTTGGAAGGATGTTTGTCATCATCATCAAACATGTTCAAATCTGGACGCCATTTGCGAACTTCGGCAAACAGATTTCCGCAAGGCACTACATCAACACCCAACCTTTTACCTATATTATTAAACGCCGTTGCTATCGTCTCAATCATTAGTGGATTGGAATGATATGCCCAAGTCATCATAAATACAGGGATAGCATTTTTACTTCTTACAAGTTCAACCATTTGTTTACTTGACTCAAAAAATCCTTCAAGATCATCAATTGTGACCAAACTGTGATGGTTTATAACCACATAATCAAAAGTCTGATTATTTAAAATATCAATCGTTTGAGTGCCATTTGTTTGATTGAGGTGCTGAGAAATTCTTGACCCACCTACCAAAGAAGTTCGCGTCTCAATATGCACGGTTTCACTAAACGCAGACATGGCATTAACGACTTGTGGAAGATTATAGAAATACGTAAAGCTATTTCCTACAAAGAGTACACGTAGAGTGTCTTTCTCCACACCTCCTAAAGTATCTTTCTCTAATTGAGCAAAGCTACTACATCCTAGGAGACCTATTAAAAGTACAAATAATATGTTTTTGAATTTCATTATTGTATCTATTGGTTTACACTGGTACGTTCAAAAAAGCCAGGAATTGGATTTGGAGTGTTGTTATTAGTATCAATCTCAGAATTTCCAATCAAAAATCGTTGTGGTAAATCTGAGCCAACATTTGGCACCATGGGAACTCTTACTATACTCTCGTCTTGTGTTCTTCTAGTATCATTAAAAACTTCTATCTGACCAAATAATGTAATATACCTTTCCTCCAATATTTCCCTGAGCAATGCATTATCACTTGAAATACCATCCATGTTTTCAATTCCCAGATTATCAAAATCAGCTGCTACATAGGGATCATATTTAATATTGGCCATTACAGGATTAGTGATGTAACCTCCAGATGCCATGTATGCCCGAAACGCATTTAAATGTCCAAGACCGGTATTAAAATTTGCTCTTGCTCCTGACTCTGCCAGAATCAAAAGGTTTTCAGCATATGTTACTATTTGACCTGGAGCATCAATCTGCGCAAAACCATTTGTATTGAAATTTGGCTGAATACCAACAACCGTAGTCTGTAATAAGTAATTATACCTAGCCGTCTCATTGGTTTTTGAATTTCCTCTATAATTAGCAGTAATAGGGTTGGTTGCATTGTTAGAATCTATAAGGCTTGCAAAAAAATCAGATGTAACAAGGTCGTTTTTTCTAGATGCCAGCGCAAAAAATTGATAATATAAATTTGCATCATCTGTTGCAGTACCATGTGGAGACTTCAAGTTATTGGTGTGTGTACTTCCATTGGAACCAATACCATTTAGAGCGGCATTATAAGCTGCGGGATAATTCTTGGTATGCATAAAATATCGAGCTTTCAAAGTATAGGCCACTTGAGTCCATGCCACTGGGTTACCATCAAAATAAATTTCTGTATTAGCAGGAGGTCTTCCAGTTCCACTTGCTAATTTTACTAAAGCATCATCAAGTAACGCTTGTATTTTTGCATACACGTCAATTTGAGATTCAAACTCTGGGTTTTCAAATTCCAAACCCCCAGCTTGGTCAAAAGGAATATCTCCAAAAAGTGACGTAGCAGCACCAAGATCTAAAGCTTCCAAAACTTGTAAAATGCCCAATGCTATGCCATCAATTCCGCTTTCTATTGCAGAAGATTCAGCAACGCGAATGTTCCTTAATATATCCCTATATATCACGCGCCAGGTAGAATCAAAAGTGGTTGTCGTTACCAAATAATTATTAAGAGCCAAATGTTGTCTGTCAAATCCTGTAAATTGACCTGCAAAAATGCCCGCTTCTCTTGTAGGTTCCCCCGTTTGCAATACTATAGTAGCTACTTCTGCTCCTGTTAGGGTTAATTGATAAGGAGCCGAAGTTGGATTATTAGGATTTTGGTTTAAATCTTCCACCAAATCACTACAGCCAAAGACAAATAGAGTAAAAACGTTAATTATTAATAATCTTTTCATAATTTCTTGAATATTTTTAATTAAAAAGTTAATGATAGAGAAAAGACGTACGATTTTGTACTTGGATTGTTATAATAGTCAATACCACGTGAAGAACTTACTCCTGAGACATTAGTATCAGGATCATTTCCTTCAAATTTGGTCCATAGAAATAAATTCCTACCTGTTAAAGACAATGTAAGGTCGTCAATACCTATTAACTTGGTTACGTCTTTGCTTAATTTGTAGCTAAAGGTTAATTCCCTTAATCGAGTCCATGAAGCATCTTCAACAAATAACTCAGAATTTCCTCCAAAGAATCCACCAGGGCCATTATACCATTCTTGAGTAAGAGCAACGGGACCCGCTCCAAAATTTTTAATTTCACCACGAAAAGTAGTGCCGGCTGTTATGACGTCACCATTAAATTTGAGCAAATTTTGAGAAGCACTAACTTCATTTCCCGTTGATATCCATCTCCCAAAATCTACAAGTGTCGACTTGGTTCCTGCAAAAATATCACCGCCTTGACTGGTCTCCAGCAAAAACGATAACGAGAAGTTTTTGTAAGATACAGCACCTATTGCAGAGCCTTGCCAATCGGGGTTTGGATCACCAATCATCCCTTGTACAGGATCTGTAATTGGAAAGCCATTGGCATCAAATTGAATTTGACCATCTTCATCCCTTAACGATCTGGTTCCCCAAAGTATTCCATGCTGTTGACCAAGCATTGCTCGGTTGTGAACACCATTTAAACCTGTATCTAGTCTAATAGATTCAATGCCTTCTTTTAGGCTGGTGACTTCATTTTTGTTTTTTGAATATACCAAGCCCAAGTTTATATTCCAATCATCATTTTTAAAAAAAGTATATCCCAATTCTATTTCTACTCCTTTATTTTCCATCGAAGCAGCATTGGAAAATAATTCTGAATACCCTCTGGAAAAAGCAATAGGGAAATTAAGCAATATATCACTAATTTCATTGGTATAATACGTGGCATTAATGTTTAATTTATTATTAAAAAACCTAAGATCTGTACCAAATTCAAATTCCTTTTTTCTTTCAGGTTTTAGAGCTGGATTACCTAAGCTAGAACTTGGTACAAAACCCCCATTACCATAAAGTCCAACGGCTAAACCTCCTCCTAATTGATCACTGTATGTTGGTGACACAAACTCTGGAAAAGTATTATATCGCGGAGGTTGAACACCAACCTCCGCGTACGAAAATCTTAATTTTCCAAATGAAAGTAACCTTTTAGATAACATATCCAATTCACTAAACTGCCATGCAATTGAAGCAGAAGGAAAATAAAATGGTTTATCCGAGTTTAATCCGAATGTTGACGCCCATTCAGACCTTAAAGTTGCATTTATAAAAACTTGGTCATAAGCTGTAAAATTAGCAGCAGTATAGCCAGCTACTGTTCTTTCACTTCCAAAAGATGATGTAACTAGTCTGTTTTCCGGCAATGCATTGTCTACATCTAATATTTCTTCTTCTACATCGGTAAAAAGTATAAAGTTATTTATTTCGTTACCTTCCACAACCCTTTCTTTATGGTTAAAATTAAAACCCACCAAAAAATCACCATTAAAATTGTCATTAAATTTTTTGCTGGCCTTAGCTATATAATCCATATTAAATATACTATTGGTAGCAAGCTCTTTAATTTGGGTTCCATTAACAAATGTAGCGGCAGCTCCTGGCGTATAAAATTCATGTCCTCTTTCAATAAATTTATCAACTCCTGCCCTCGCAATTAATTCAAGCCATTCTACAGGTCTTAAATTATAATTTACACTTGCAATGATACGATCGACTGTTGATCTGTTTTCTTGTTCATTAATAGTCCATAATGGATTGTTTGCCACTGCACTTGAACTCTCTCCTAAATATCGTCTATAAGTTCTTTGTCGACCAGAAATTGGTGCTGAAGAACTGGAAGCATAATAATCTCCCTTGTACCCAGAAATATCAAAGTCAGCTGGGGTTCTTGTTAAACCAAGATATAAACCATTGTTACTTACACCACGGCGTATACGATTGGAATTTGTCTTCGAATACTTGAAGGAAGCATTCAATTCTGACTTTTCATTCAATTTATGTTTAACATTAACTGAGGCTGTTGTTCTACGGTAATCCGCATTTTTAATAATCCCCTCTTGGTTAAAATCGCCTAAACTAAAGTAAATCGAGCTAAACTGGTTTCCTGCTGAAATACTTAGATTATTTTCGGTAAAATATCCTGTTCTGAAAATTTTATCAAAATTGCTTTCATCGTAAACGTTCCTCGAATTTTTGCTAATAATAGGGTAATAAAAAGTCCCGTCTTGATCAATATAATATTCTCCTGTTGTATTGAATTCATCAGGAGCTCCAGATCTTTCAGAAATCTTATCGCCCCATGAAAATGTGTTGTTCGGAGTGTAAACACCATTGGTTCCTTGCCCAAACTTATCCTGTAGGGGATACTTAACATTAATAACATCAGATGAATATGTTGTGTTAAAATTAACTTTCATCTTTTGATTGAACTTTCCACTTTTAGTTGTGATTTGAATGACACCTCCTAAGGCCTGAGTACCCCATAGTGCAGCCGCAGAAGCTCCTTTTAAAACCGTTAAACTTTCAATGTCATTAGGATTTATGTCATTTAATCGTGATTGTTGAGCAAAATCATTTGAGTCACCTCGAACATCATTACTAACCGGTACTCCATCTACAACAATTAGAGGTTGAGAGTTACGATCTATTGAAGAAATTCCTCTAACTTGAATATAGGCTCCAGAACCCGGATCACTAGAGTTCCTCGAAATTCTCACACCCGAAGTTTGTCCAGATAACGAATTAATTACAGAGGTTTCTTTCGCGGCAGAAATTGACTCATTTGTTACTACAGAAGTTGCATACCCTAATTCATCTGACGATTCTGCAAAACCAAGTGCAGTAATAACTACTTCGCCAAGTTGTTCTAAATTTTCCTCAAGAATAACATTAATTGCAGTATTAATACCAACAGTAATTATTTGTTGTGTGTAACCAATATAAGTAAAGATTAAAACTGCTTCAGTGTTTAAAACAGTAATGGAATAATTACCATCAAAATCGGTAATCTGGCCATTTGTAGTTCCTTGCTCCACTATATTCACTCCAGCTAAGGGGATTCCACCTTGATCAGTAACAGTTCCTTTAATGGTTTGTTGAGCAAACGTTTGTTGAACCATTATTGAAAAAAAGACAATGAAAATGTTAATTAATTTTTGTTTTTTCATTATTAGTAAAGTTGATTATTAATTTAGTTTTGTTTTTTTAAGGTATCTTTGAATTGAATTGTTGTGTTGTATTAATAGTAAACATAAAACTAAATTTTAGTAAAAAAATGAGTAAAAGAGTTAATTAGCTATTTTTTACATGATTTTACACCATTTTACATAAGGATTTATGAAAGAAAATATAGATTTATTTACTAATTTACTTGAGAAAAAATACGGTGTTTGGAATCGTAACAAAGCGCTTTTTGGCACTACACCTTATGGTAAAGTTGCTAGTGATTTAAGTATCAGCAGCAGTCAGTTTTCAAAACTTCTTTATGGCACTGCAACTGAGGGTATGTACGAGCGTACCTTAAACAATATAAATCGATTGATCGAACGACAATCTATTGAAAAAGCATATGAGGAAACACAATTAGTCATAAATAAATCAAAAACAGCATACCGAAAGAGAATTTATTTTTTTTCAATATTATTTTTAGGGATTGGACTAATCACCAGTTATTTATTCGATTTTAATCATTTTGCTTTTAAACTATCTGATTATGAGAAACATCCACTAAAGAGTTATTTCTATCCTGAATCATCCATGTTTTTTGATTCTCCTTTTATTTATAATAATGCTATTTCAGAAAATTGCCCTTGTAGCGGATTTGAAGGCAAATGGAAATTATCTGAATCATTCAAACTTCCGCTTCCTGGAATGAAAAAGCCAGGCCTCTATTACCAAGCAAAATCGGCCGATATGATAATTAGATGTAGCAATCTTTTTGATTCTTATATTGATAAAGGGCACGGAATGATGGGTTATGAACACTTGAAAAGTGAAATTTGGATTGACACAAAACAAGAGCCTTTAGTGCCACAATATTTTAATCCATCAAGCAAAGTATTTACAGAAAGCTTTAAACAACTTAATTTTGAATCAGATCCGAGATTTAAAAAAATTGCCGATTTGGCTGCATTTAATGTTAATATGTTTAAAATTCATGGAGATTCAATTACAAGAAATGCTGAACTTACAGGTAGGTTAGCCATAGATGTCAATAAAAAATTAGCTAAAAAATATAATATTGATATAGGTTATATTGTCAAAAACGTTCTTGGTGATTTGATTAAAGCAAGTTGTAAAACAACTTTCAACCCATTTTGCAATCCAAACGATTTATCTGAAGGTATCAGCAAAATTTCTTTCGATTGTGTATATACTATTAACGAAGAAAATTTAGGATTAAATGAAGGTTATCCATATACAAAATCGTATTTGTTCAAAGATCAAGTTTTTTCAGATTACCTGCCTTGTGAATGTGAGGATAACTAAAATTAAAAATGCTCTGTATTGAATAATCTATATTGAAGTTTTCATTTTATAACAAACTAAAGCTTAATCATTCTTTTACCCAAAAACCTTGCTAAAATCTTGTATAAAAAAAAGTTCCAAGATTATACATCTTGAAACCTTCTTTTTGTTTTGCTCCCCCTCTTGGGCTCGAACCAAGGACCCTTTGATTAACAGTCAAATGCTCTAACCAACTGAGCTAAGGAGGAGTGTTATCTTTTCGCTTTTGCGAGCGCAAATATATATATATTTTTAATTTCTGCCAATATTATTTTTAAAAAACTTTTAATTAAAAATAGCTTTAAAAATATCATTGCCATTGGCAAACAAAACTAATGCAATGAGTATAACAAAACCAACCATTTGTGCGTACTCCATAAACTTATCGCCTGGTTTTCTTCCTGAAATCATTTCATATAATAAAAACATAACATGTCCACCATCAAGCGCGGGAATTGGTAACAGGTTTAATACGCCTAACATAATGGATAAAAATGCCGTGATACTCCAAAACACTTGCCAATTCCAAAAATTTGGAAATATATCATAAATAGCTTTAAAACCACCTACGCCTTTGTAGGCTCCTGTACTTGGTGTGAAAATAGCTTTAAACTGTGTGATGTAAGAGTCCACTTTTTCGTAGGCCTTATTTATACCCACTGGAAACGATTCAAAAAAGCCGTATTCTTTGGTTTCAAATTTGTAATATCCTAAGGCTTCTAAGGTTTCTGGTGTTGAGCCTGCCGCATAAACCAAGCCTAATTTACCATCATTACTTATGGTTAATGGAATGCTAATTTCATTTCCATCTCTTAATACCTTGGCTTCTACATTCTGACCTTTTAACTGACCTAAAGCAACTTTTACCTGATCTGCATATTTAGTTTTATAGTCATTCAATCCAATAATAATATCGCCTTTTTTAATACCACTAGTTTTGTTTTGAGAAGAATCTGGAACCTGAACAATAGCAAATGGTGTTCTTAAATCTATAAGTCCTTTTTCTTTTGAATCAATTAATTGTGATAAAAAATCTTCTGGCATGGTTACCGTTGATTGATTTCCATCTCTTTCAATCGTGATGTTTTTACCAAACAATACTTTTTCAGAAATTTCAGAAAAGGTTTCAATATTATCACCATCAACGGCAATAATTTTGTCGCCTGTTAATAATCCAGCTTTGTTAGCTACCGTATTTTCAATTAAAAGTCCGTCTTCAATATTATTGTTAGGAAGAAATTTATCTCCATAGTAATAACTCATTCCAATATATATAAAAATGGCCAATACAAAATTAACGGTTACGCCACCTAACATGATGATTAAACGTTGCCAAGCTGGTTTTGAACGAAATTCCCATGGCTGAGGTTCTTGGGCCATTTGTTCGGTATCCATGCTTTCATCTATCATTCCTGATATTTTAACGTATCCTCCAAGTGGCAACCAACCAATTCCGTAAACTGTATCGCCTATTTTCTTTTTAAACAAAGAAAACTTAACATCAAAAAATAAATAAAACTTTTCTACACGGGTTTTGAATAATTTTGCAGGGATAAAATGTCCAAATTCATGCAAAACGATTAGCAGAGAAAGGCTTAGTAAAAACTGTGATATTTTAATAACAAACTCCATAAATCTTCTGTCAAATTTTTATAATCGCACAAAAGTAAGCTTTTAAAGGAACTTTAAAAAGACAAATGTTTTATGTCTTAAAATTTAACACTAATTTAAGTATCAATAACTTTTAGCGTGTTTAATATTCATTGTATTTTTGTATTTATATAACTTATTTTTATTAAGATGTTGTTATTTTTTAAGGACTATAAAAAGTTCGCCATCGTATTTTTAATTATTTCATTGGTTATTATAACCATCATATATCAAAAACTAAATGTTTATCAGCCCTTGCCCATATATCAACCAGCCATGGTTAGTTCAGAATTGGTTGATAGTACCATTCAGTATCAAAAAAAATATCATAAAATTGCCGATTTTAGCTTGATTAATCAAAATGGTAAAACCATCACCCAAGAAGATTATAAAAATAAAATTTATGTGGCCGATTTCTTTTTTACAACCTGCCAAACCATTTGTCCAATCATGACTAGCCATATGGCTGATGTTCAAAAAGAAATAATGGCTGATGATGACGTTATGCTGTTATCTCATACAGTAACACCAAAAATTGATACGGTTGAGCAACTTAAACGCTATGCCATTGAAAAAGGTGTACATGACAACAAATGGAACTTGGTAACAGGCGACAAAAAACAAATTTACAATCTTGCAAGAAAAAGCTATCTTGCTGTAAAGACTTTTGGAAATGGCGATGAATATGATATGATTCACACAGAAAACTTCATGCTTATTGATAAAAAGCGTCAAATTAGAGGGTTTTATGACGGCACAAACACTGAAGACATTGACCGCTTACTTGACGACATAAAAATTCTGAAAAAAGAGCCTATAAAATAGTTTTTTAATTACTATTTTTTTTACCTGAAATTTTACATTACTTTTGCTTCTTTAAAATCAATCTAAATAAGCTTGGAAGATACTTTGGCAAATATAAAACGAGGAGAACGTTGCATAATTACTGATGTTTCATCCATTCATATTCCATTAAAACTTTTAGAAATGGGATGTTTGCCCGGGAATTATGTAGAACTAGTTCAGGTTGCACCTTTTCAAGATCCCATGTATTT